>Ga0302278_10001815_pt1 | contig 25631 bp, 26 predicted proteins | sample III_Bog_N3_2_FD_194543 | JGI IMG/M metagenome (GOLD analysis project Ga0302278, IMG submission 194543) | Peat permafrost microbial communities from Stordalen Mire near Abisko, Sweden - III_Bog_N3_2 | ecosystem: Environmental > Terrestrial > Soil > Wetlands > Peat | place: Sweden: Abisko... | reverse complement strand
AGGTGTGACACGGCGGCTTTCCCTGGGGCGGTACCCCCCCCCCGGGTAACCTCCTTGGATATTCAAGACAAACCGATTAGGGGAGGGGAGTCCCTTAGTCGACAACACTCGGCGGTGGAGAGCAGGTTCGTAGTTTCCGTAGCCCTTGCGTCGCCTCGTGCACGGTAGCGGGCGTCGAGTTTCGATTCCGATGGTGGTTCGGTGGGCTGGCCCCTCCCCCCCTGTGAAATGGCTAAAGTATAAGAAGCAAACGAGATGGCGGAGGGGAGTCATACATTGGTTAACATCCCTCCCGGCAAGCCGTCAATTGGCAATAGGAAAGGCCCGGGCAGCCGGGCTAAGGTGTTGAAGAAGTCAAGTGACCGGCGAGAAGAAGGCCCGGGGTTAGAACCCCGATTGATTTGGCAGCGGTTACCGCAGGCTGAAGCCTGCTGCTAATCCCAAAGGCGCGCTGGGCGGAGATTTGACGCCGGTTACCGCAGGCTGAAGGGACGTTGAAAAGTCGAAGAGCATGTCGCAGGGGTTAAAACCCGATTGATTTTGCGAAGGCGGAGGCCGGCACTGAAGTGCCGGCCTATCCAATCAATGGTAATAACTTACTTGACGCACATGTAATACTTTGCTACCTTTTGATTGCCGTGACAGGGCTTGCGCTTGCTTTAGGTGTAGTCGTTGTATCCAAACGGGCCATCGAGTTTCAGTCCGAACTTATTGCCGAGCCAACGAACGCACCAACGACTCTCATAAATCTTGTCAGTAACCATCCCTTTGTATCTGATGAGGCCAACCAAAAGGGCATACTTTTGCCCAGTCTGGTACGCATGAGTCAGCTCTTCCGAGAGGGCGATCCAATTGAAGCGGCACAGGTACATTTCTCCTTCGGGAGCGATCCACGGCACGTTGAGTATCTGCGCTCCTTCGGCATCGTGGAGGAACCCATAGTCGAAATCAGTCGGCAGATTATCTATTTCCTCGTGGGTCTTCAGGAGGAACTTTCCATCTGGGTTGTACCACCTAATCTGCGCCGGAACCTTTCCTTTATTGACGATCCACACCTGATCCTTGAAATCCGCTCCCCTAAGTTCGACCATCAAGAACGGTCGCTCCAGCTTCTCAAGAGCATTGACACTCCTTATTGCAGCAGTCGCGCTCTTAGCAGAGTGGCGCAAGGTCGAGAACATAGCTCTTGTTTGCAGCCTATAAACGCGCCATTGAAATATGGATACGCCCGCTTGAACGATGGCGGCCACCGCAATAACGAGCGTGAGCCACAACTCGCGAGTCTTGATACTAGAATCGTAATCGTCTTTAGCCTTCTGATCGGCGGCCTCCTGGTCGGTTCTCTTGGGGCTTATTACATTGACCACAATTGGTTGCGGTGTGGATGCAGTCTGATTGGGATTGCTCTCATTGTGAGTAGTTTCGCAATTGCCGTGTACGGGGCATATACAGGTAAATAGAATTAGTGTGGCAAGTATCTTATTACGCATCGTAACCACCTCTACGAGGACGCTTATGAAACACGAATACTACGAAGGCCCGGAAGCCGCCCAGAGGTTCGAGAAGCTCGCAACGACGCTTTTTCGCGCACCCAAATCTACCGTGAAACTGGCCGCAAAACCAGTGCGTAAGCCACGAAAAACCAGCAAGGACTAATGTCTCCGCTTTCCTCGTCCTTGCCGCCACTTAGCGCGCCGTGGCACTGCCAGCACCGGAGAGTTCGGCATAGGTAAGCCGCTTCCCCGCGATCTGCGAGAGAACCTTCTCAAAACGCTGAGAATCGGAGAGGTTGATTCGGTTGTTGAAACGGAACATCTGTTCGTCTAGGTAGCGATCCAAGTGGAAAGGTTCTACCGCAACGTAAGTGCCAGCGAGATTCCGCTTGGTGAGCGACCAGAAGTTTTCAAGGCAATTTGTGTGGACTTGGCCGCGAACGTAGCAATCGGCATGATTGACCGTTTCGTGGATGTACTTGGCCTTTAGCGTGTCGTATGCAACAGCTTCATCGGAGTAAATGCGAGAGCCATGATTGATGCCATTCAAAATCTCGGTCTGCAAAGTCTCACGGCGGGTGTTGGGTACAACCTTGGCGCGGACTTCGCGGGAGGTACGGTCAAACATCCCCATGATGGCCGTCTTGCCAGCGTAGCGCGTGGTCTGCTTCCAAGCGGGAATCTTAGACAACTCATTCTGGATTTTCATTTTGCGCTTGTGGTGCATGTTTTTTACCTTAGCGCCTACATACGCCTCGTCTACCTCTACCTCGCCGCCTTCATTGCTACCCAGTTTCGCGATCGGCTCGTTCTTCATAGCCTCACGAATCCGGTGGAGCATAAACCAAGCCGACTTCTGGGTGATGCCAGTGCTACGGGCGATCTCATAGCTAGAGACGCCATTCTTGCAGTTTGCCAGCATCCACATGACCATCATCCATTTGTCGAGGGTAATGGGGCTGTCCTCGAAGATCGTTCCCACCTTGAGGCTGAATTGCTTGTTGCAGTCGTAGCAAAACCAGACCTTGCGGGTCTTGACGAAGGAGTGCTTCTCTCCACCACAGCGGGGGCAGGTAACCAAGCCATTCGGCCAGCGGAAATTGACTGCGTAGGCGAAGGCTTTGTCCTTGTCAGCAAAGTAGATAATCGCGTCTTGGAGAGTTCGTGGGCTGTCCATGAACCAAATCCTACGCCGAATCCACCTGTGTGTCAAGTATGTTATTGCCCAATCAATTCCCGCATTTTCAGCAGCCTCTATAGCCTGCCGCTATTCCCAAGGGCGCACGGAGCGGAGTTTTCAGCATCCGCAGCCCGGCAGGCATCCGGGCTTTGCTTTCTACTTCACTACTTCCAGTATACCAAGCGGGGCATAACTCCTATGCCACTTATCTTTTCTGTGGAATGAGGGAGATGGGAGGTTTTGGGGGTTGACAACAAATGGGGCGAACCCTGCGGCGAGGCAGTTTGGGATTGGACGATGGAGCTCACGGGCGATGGGCGAGACACTTCGCTTCTTGCACAAGCGGTCGAGAACGTCATCGTTCCTTTGCGGCAGCAGGTGTGTGTCGGAGGCCGTTGGGGTCGTATGTGGCTAGCAGTTGCCCGCCCACGAAGACATTGGTGTGCAGCCACTGGCCGTCGCCGCCGGACTCCGTAACCTGCTCGCCGGCCAGATCGAGGCCGTAGGAGTTGGCGAGGGTGAAGCCGTTGTTGGGCAGGCCGGTGCCGGCGTTGATGGAGTTGTCGCAAATGAAGGCGCTGATGGCTCCCTTGGCGACGCGCCGGTCTTCCGCGTCGTAGACGTACTGCACCAGGGTGGGCGGCCATCCTGGAGCGGCCGGGGGTGCCTGCACCGCGCACACGCGGCCCTCGTCGTCGTAGAGATACTGGTTGGTGCCGTCCGCTGTCATATCGCCTGCCGCATCCGTTCCAATGCGAGGGTAATAGGTATCATGTCCCCGCATTTCCCCCCGTATTTTCGAACCATTTTAGGCATCCCCGTATAGCACAAAGGAGTCATCCAAATCGCAAAATCTCTGACGTAAACTGCCGATGATGCAAGGAGCGAATCTACCCGCCATTCGTCGCAGAGGTGGTAGAAGTCCGTGGACCTGATTCAAGAGGTGCAGGGCACCCAAAGCAATGGCAACGCACAACGCAGTTTCGCTTTCATCCAGTCATCCCGATCTCGATGTACTGGCCGTTCTCGGTGTTATACATAGAATTCTGGTAGTCCTGGTGCTTGGCATTTCAGCCGTCTACCTCTGCGCATGGCTCGTTCCCTATGTGGGGGACGCGCTCCCTCAAGGCAAGATGAAGGCAAATAGCGCCCTCATGATCCTCCTTTGTGGCCTTAGCGCGCTTCTTTCCGAGCCGCAGCGGAGTAGGATTGCCGTCCAGTTCAGCCGTCTGACCGCTGGGTTAGCGACGCTGCTCGCGGCAATCCTGCTCTTCGAGCGCCTAGCCGGAATCACACTCCGTGTCGACACCATGCTGGCTGCCGACGCACCCTCCCAGTATCCCGGAAGAGTCTCGATCGAGGCCTGCGGAATACTCCTGCTCATGGCTTTCGTCCTGCTCAACATTCGAGCGCGCAAGCGTTCCTTGTCCCATGTCGTCGACGTCGCCACACTGTGCATTGTCTTCCTGATGCTCACGTATGCCTCTCGCTATGCGTTCGGGATCAGTCATCTTTTCGAGCAGTCTCCTCGGAATCCCATGGCGCCACAGAGCTTTCTCTGTATTGGCATTCTCACCTGGTTGATCGTGAATCGCCGGGCGGAGTATGGCGCCTTCTCGATATTGATCGGTGACCAGATCGGAGCAAAGACAACTCGCCTTGCTGCACCCTGCGCCATCCTCCTTCCGTTTGTGTTCGCCTTTACGGCCGCCCTGGGGACCCACTTTCAAGTGGTTTCTTCGACCGTGGCCTTTTCCACCGCAACGTCCTCGCTGGCGGTCTGCGCCTTCTTGCTGGTACTGGCCCTGGGCGGCAAGATCAATGCGCTTGAGAGTGCCATCCGTGAACTCTCCTTGCGGGACGAGTTGACCAGGCTCTACAACCGGCGCGGCTTTTATGTCCTGGCCGAGCAGGCCTTTCGCCTTGCCAAGCGTGCTGAGGAGTCTTTCTTCGTGCTCTTTATCGACGTCGACGGCCTGAAAAAGACCAACGATGAACTTGGGCACGAAGTCGGCTCCGAACTCTTGCGTTCCATGGCGTCCCTTATCGAACATACCTTCCGCGAAACCGATGTAATCGGGCGCATTGGAGGAGATGAGTTCGTGATTGCGGGCCGAGTCGAGGCCCATAATGCCGATAACCCGGTGCGCCGGCTCCAGGAAGCCGCTATGCTGGAAAACTCCATGCCGGGGCGCCTCTTTTCGCTCAATTTCAGCCTCGGCTACGTTCTGGCGGACGAGTCGCATTCCGCCAATCTGGAACAGCTTGTCCAAAAAGCAGACGAGATGATGTATGAGGCGAAGCGGGCCAAGAAAGCTTGCCCGCACGATGCGGTCGAAGTTCTCGCCTGATCCTGCTGTATGGTCGAGTTATGTCGGCCCGATCTGGGAGAAGCCAAGCATCGCATACCTTGCTTTCCCAATCGGAAGGATTCATACTTTAAGTATGAAATTTGAGTCTAAGCTCGGCGAGCGCGGCCAGGTCGTCATCCCAAAACCGATCCGCGACAGTCTCGGTCTCAATAAGAACTCCTCTATCGAGTTCGAGCTGAAGGGAACTACTGTGACCCTGAGGTCCAGCCGCGACCGCGAAATGCGCAACTTCGAACTCGCCATCAAGAAATACGGCGGGTCTCTTCGCAAGCAGTTCCTTGCGGACGGCTATACGTCGGTCGATCAATACCTGGATGAAACCCGCGGGTTCGACGAAACGCGGCTCAAATGACAACAGCTCTCGACGCCAATGTCGTTCTCGACATGCTCACGGGCACGCCTGCGGAGATTGGGGCAGCCGATTCCGCGCTATTGGCTGCCAAGACCGCTGGAAGTATCTTGATCTCAGCGGTCGCCTACGCAGAAGTGGCAGCCCGATTTCGGTCCAAGGCCGAAGCCGACGATTTCTTCTCGCTCCTGGAATGTGAAGTTCAGCCGCTCGATCACCATGCGGCGTTTCTGGCTGGTCATTTTTTTCGTCAATATCAGAAACGCGGAGGCACTCGCGCTCGCATTCTGCCGGACTTCCTCCTCGCCGCCCACGCACAACTGAATGCCGATCGCATCCTCACCCGTGACGCGCGCTTCTTCGGCCCGAACTTCCCGCGCCTGAAAGCGATCTCCCCCGCAGATCTTATATAAGCCGGACGCCTCCGAGAGACCTACGCCTTCGCCGGCGCCGGGTTCGAGATCAGCAAGAAGGTCACGCTATCCTCGGTGCTGCGCTTGTGCAGCGTGCCTCGCGGAATCAGCAGCATGTCGCCTTTGCCGAGCACCAGCGACTTGCTGCCAGTCGCGCCGGTCGCGTGCCACTCGCCCTGTCCCGGCATCACCTTCGTGCCGGTTGGCGTGCCGCCAATCTCGTAGACCGTCATGCCGTCCAGCACGATCAACAAGTGGTCGCGTCCTTCGTGGAACTCGAACTCGGTCGCGGTCTTGTGCTTCTCCGTGGTCAGGATGATCTGCTCCGGGATCGCGTTGGACGCGTACAGCCGGTTGTCGCCAGGCTTTGCGTCCAATGCTGCGCGGTCCGCGTCCAGCTCCTTGGCCGTCCACAGCTTGAAAGGTTGTGCCGCAGCGTTCACATCGGTGCCCGGAGCGGCCTGCGCCAGCGCTGCCAGGGAATCTGCAAGAGTAAAGCCGGCCGCGGCGGCGACAGGAGCCGTGCGGAGAAAGGTGCGGCGAGAGGTGTTCTTAGCCATGCACGAAAGTGAATCACATCCGCGCACTCTCTGCCAAGCGCAGCCGCTACTCCACGGTCGTCAGGGTGATTGCAGTCAGGTTCCGCACCCAGCGCTGCGGCTTCTTGTCCTCGGTAGAAACCAGCTTTAGCTCGCCGTCCGCGCCCAGGTCTTTACCGCCGTTCATCGAGGTCGCCACGATCACATCGCCGTTATGCTCGGACGCCTCCGCCTCAGTCAGCGAGTAGATGACCCAGTACTTGTCCGTCCCTTCCGCGCGGAGGAAGCTGCGCAGCATCGTCTTCTGCGTCGTCTTGTCCGCCACAAAGCCGGCCTTCGCCAGCAGGTCACCCAGCGACGGGCCGGAATACGTCTCGTCGGCTTTGGTGTGCTCGTTGTGCACGGACACGGTCTTTTGCGGAAGCGCCTTCAATTCCGCCACGGAGAAGGTCGTATCCTTGCCATCCACGCGGATAGTAAGGCTGGTCGACGGCGCCGCCGCCGGCTTCGCCATTTCCATCCCGCCCATGGGGCTGGTCTGCGCCCATGCTGCCGCGGAGCCCAAACAAGCCGCAATCACACCCAGCAATGCCGCAAAAAAGAGCCGTTTCGTCATAAAGTCCCTCGCCTCATGCCTTTCAGGCTACAGCGCGGCCGTCGTATACTCAAGGAATGTCTATCGTCAAGAACGTCGCCGCCATCGCCAAGGGAATGAGCATCACCTTCGGCGAGATGTTCAAGCCCACCGAGGTCGAGAACTACCCCGACGGACCGGGGCCGATGCGCGGCGCACAGTTTCAGGAGCGCTTCCGCGGCAAGCACCAGCTCCAGCGCGACGAGAACGGCCTGGAGAAGTGCGTGGCCTGCTACCTCTGCGCCGCCGCGTGCCCCTCGAACTGCATCTACATCGAGGCCGCGGAGAATACGGAGGAGACTCGCATCTCCTCCTCCGAGCGCTATGCGAAGGTCTACAACATCGACTACAACCGCTGCATCTTCTGCGGCTATTGCGTCGAGGCCTGCCCCACGGATGCGATCACTCACGGTCACGGCTTTGAACTCGCCAGCCTGAACGCGACCACGCTGGTGATGCGGAAGGAAGACATGCTTGTGCCTGCGCCGCGAATGCCGGACGCCGTGGAATCCGACGCTGACCAAGCCGCACTCCTCGCCTGAGCAATCTGTTTCGCATCGTTGTCTGCACCAGCCTGGTGTGAGCCGCCTATGGCTCGCCGCTGTACGAGGGAGGCGCGAGATTGCACCACGCCTTCGGAAATGGACATCCGATCAACATGAGAGATGAAGCACTGCATCCACTTGAGAAGCTCCTGCAAAGCCGCATCGCCATCATCGACGGCGCGATGGGCACGACCATCCGCACCTATGGCATGAAGGAAGCCGATATCCGCGGCGAGCGCTTCAAGGACTCCACCAAGGATCTGCTGAACAACGGCGACCTCTTCTCGATCACCCAGCCGGCGATGATCTGCGACATCCACCGCCGCTTTCTGGAGGCGGGCGCGGACATCATCGAGACCAACACCTTTGGCGCCACCAGCATCACGCAGAGCGAGTTCTTCGTGGACGATCCGCGCGAGCACGGCGGCCGCAAAGACCCCGCGTTCTACCAGAAGATTGTGGACGATCCGTTCCTCTGCGACCTGGCCTGGGAGATCAATGAGACCTCCGCGCGCCAGTGCCGGGCGTGCGCCGACCAGGTGGCCGCTGCAACTGGCCGCCCGCGGTTTGTGGCCGGCGCCATCGGGCCGATGACGGTATCGCTCTCCAACTCGCCCGATGCCGAGGACGCGGGCTTCCGAGTGGTCACGTTCGACCAGGTGAAGACTGCCTATGCGCAGCAGGTGCGCGCGCTGATTGCCGGTGGAGTCGACGTGCTGCTGGTGGAGACGATCTTCGACTCGCTCAACGCCAAGGCCGCTCTGGTGGCCATTCGCGAGGTGTTCGACGAGGATGGTAAGGAGTTGCCTGTGATGATCTCCGCGGCAGTTGGCCGTGGCGGCGAGACCATGATCTCCGCGCAGACCACGGAAGCCTTCTGGAACGCGGTCGCGCATGTAAAGCCGCTCTCCGTCGGCCTGAACTGTTCGCTTGGACCGGACCTGATGTATCCATTCCTGAGCGAACTCTCGGAGAAGGCTAACGTCGCCATCTCGTGCTATCCGAATGCCGGGTTGCCCAATCCACTGTCGGAGACCGGGTTCGATCTCGGTCCGGACGACATGGCGCGGCACCTGGCCGGCTTTGCGCAGGCAGGGCTCATCAACATCGCCGGCGGCTGCTGCGGCAACACACCTGCGCACATCGCTGCCATCGCCAAAGCGTTGGAAGGGCAGCCTCCGCGTAAGTGGGGGACGAGCCTGGTCGACGGTTCGTACGCGCGCGCGAGCGAGGTCACCGCGTGAGCGTGACGGGTACCACCAACCTGGCCGCAAACCAAGTCACCGGAATAGAGTCGAAACCGCTTCGTCTCTCCGGCTCGCAGCCCTTTACCCAGCAGCCCGGCATCTACATCATGATCGGCGAGCGCACCAATGTAGCCGGATCGCCGAAGTTTGCCAGGCTGGTGAAGGAAGGCAAGTACGAAGAGGCCGTCAGCGTCGCGCGCCAGCAGGTGGAGAACGGCGCCAACATCATCGACATCTGCATGGACGAGGGCATGATCGACGGCGTGGCCGCCATGACCCGCTACCTGCAACTGCTGGGCAGCGAGCCCGAGGTTGCCAAGGTCCCATTCATGGTGGACTCCTCCAAGTGGGAGGTCATCGAAGCCGGGCTGAAGTGTCTGCAGGGCAAAGGTATCGTCAACTCCATCTCGCTGAAAGAGGGCGAAGCGAAGTTCCGGGAGAATGCCGCAAAGGTGCTGAAGTACGGCGCCGCTGTGGTGGTGATGGCCTTCGATGAAAACGGTCAGGCTGCAACCTACGACGAGAAGATTCGCATCTGCGAACGTGCCTACCGCATGCTCGTTGATGAAGTTGGCTTTCCGCCGGAAGATATCATCTTCGACCCGAATATCCTGACCGTCGCAACGGGCATGGACGAGCACAACAACTATGCGCTCGACTTCATCCACGCCACGCGCTGGATCAAGCAGAATCTTCCGCACGCCAAGGTCTCCGGCGGCGTCTCCAACATCTCCTTCAGTTTCCGCGGCAACAACAAGGTGCGCGAGGCGATGCACTCCGCGTTCTTGTATCACGCCATCGCGGCAGGCATGGACATGGGCATTGTGAACGCCGGGATGCTGGAGGTGTACGAGGAGATTGACCCAGAGCTGAAGGTGCTGGTGGAAGACGTGCTGCTGAACCGTCGCCCGGATGCAACCGAGCGGCTGGTCGAGTTCGGCGAGAAGTTGAAGAGCGCGGGCACAGACACTGTGGCCAGCGAGAAGAAGGCTGAGGAGTGGCGCAACGGGACTGTAGAGGAGCGCCTCTCGCATGCGCTGGTGAAGGGAATCGACGCATACATCGAGATCGACGCCGAGGAAGCGCGCGTGAAACTGGGCCGTCCGCTGCTGGTGATTGAAGGTCCGTTGATGGACGGCATGAGCGTGGTGGGCGACCTGTTTGGCGCCGGAAAAATGTTTCTGCCGCAGGTGGTCAAGTCCGCCCGCGTGATGAAGAAAGCGGTGGCGCACCTGACGCCGTTTATGGAGGCGGAGAAGGCCGCGATGGTTGCGGCCGGCGAAGTGGTCAAAGCGCAGGGAAAGATTCTGCTGGCCACCGTCAAGGGCGATGTGCACGACATTGGGAAGAATATCGTCGGCGTCGTGCTGGCGTGCAATAACTTCGAGGTCATCGACATGGGCGTGATGGTCTCCAGCGAGAAGATACTGGAGCGCGCCAAGGCGGAGAAGGTGGATATCATCGGCCTGAGCGGCCTGATCACGCCGTCGCTGGACGAGATGGTGCACGTTGCGAAGGAGATGGAGCGGCAGGGATTCAAGCTGCCGCTGCTGGTCGGCGGTGCCACGACGAGCCGCGCCCACACGGCCGTCAAGGTGGCGCCGCACTACAGCGAGCCCGTCGTCCATGTGCTGGATGCCAGCCGTGCGGTGCCTGTAACGACGAGCTTGCTCAGCGACGATGGCAAGGCGGCGTTCGTCGCGCAGCACCGGTCCGACTATGAAGCGCTTCGCAAAGCCCATGCCGCGCCACGCCAGCAGGTTGTCCCGATCGAGACCGCGCGCGCTCGACGTACGCCCGTCGAGTGGCGTGCGGACGATCTGCCTGCTCCCTCCTTCATCGGGCTGCGTGTGCTGGATCGTTTCCCCCTCGCCACGCTGCGCGAGTTCATCGACTGGTCGCCTTTCTTCCACACCTGGGGCATGAAAGGCATCTATCCGCGCATTCTCGACGACGAGCGCCAGGGTGTGGAGGCACGCAAGCTCTTCATTGACGCCAACGCGCTGCTGGACCGCATCGTCTCGGAGAACCTGATTACTGCACGCGGTGTGCATGGCTTCTTTGCTGCGAGCGCGGTGGGCGACGATGTGGAGTTATACCAGGATGGCTCTCGCGCGGAGGTGCTGGATCAGTTCCACTTTCTACGCCAGCAGGCAAACCGCGAAGGCAGCGAACCGTGCCGGTCGCTCGCCGACTTTATCGCGCCCAGGGAGACCGGCCTGCACGACAGCATCGGCGCGTTCGCGGTCACCAGCGGCATCGGTCTGAAGGATCTGTGCGACACGTTCCGCGCGGCGAATGACGACTACAACGCGATTATGGCGGAGGCCCTTGCCGACCGCCTGGCGGAGGCCTTCGCCGAATGCCTGCACAAGATGGCGCGCGACGAGTGGGGATATGGCCGCGACGAAAAGCTGAGCAACGAGGAGATGATCCACGAGAAGTATCGCGGCATACGGCCTGCCCCCGGCTATCCGGCCTGCCCCGATCATACGGAGAAGGGGACCATCTGGCGGCTGCTCGACGTGGAGGCCAACACTGGCATGCAACTGACGGAATCGTTTGCGATGTGGCCGGGGTCGAGCGTGAGCGGGATCTACTTTGCGCATCCGCAGTCGCGCTACTTCTCGCTGGGCAAGATCGATCGCGACCAGGTAGCCGACTACGCAGCGCGCAAGGGCATGAGTATGGCAGAGGCCGAGCGCTGGCTGGGGCCGAACCTGAACTACGATCCGGAACGATAGATTCGATGCGTGTCGCCACGGTGCGCAGTGAGAGGGAGTTGTCGTGAGTGAGACACTGGAGAACCATCCACAACCGACTGGCCGGCCCGCGATCCTGCACTTCTGCAAGCGCGAGATGGTTCGTCCATTGCGCGACAAGGTACTGGATATCTCCGGTTACGATGTCGACTCAACGCTCGACGCCGGCGAGGCGCTGAGCCTGTTCGCCGCGCGCTCGTACGCTCTTGTCTTGATTGATGTGGAGGGCGTGGATGGCATCACCGAAGCCGAGCATCTGTGCGGTGCAGTCAAGTCTGCCAGCCCCACCCAACTCGTCGCCTTTGTCTGCAACTGGCGCGTCGCCATCCTGACTGACTGCCCGGACGATATCGTGCACGCGGAGTTCAACCCGGAGGCATTTGTCGCGGGCGTGCGGAAGATTCTGACCCAGGACTGACCGCGACGTGAGCTTGTAAGCCCCTCCATGACTGTGCTACAAGTAGGTATTCCAGTCTGCTTTACCGCAGATTTGAATTTCATGCAGAGTGGTTGAGGGACGAGCCCTGCGACGCCACGACAACCGGACAGAACACAGTACCGGTGTCAACTCTCTCCTGGCTGGCCGTGAGCCGCAAGGGAACATGAGATTCGGAGCAAGCAGTGCGCCGTAGATTCCGTTCGGCCTGGCCTGCACCCGTAATTCTCCTCCCTTCGCCGTGCGCGGCGTCCCCAAGAGAGCAGTCGATTTGGCCGCAGTCATCGCCCACACCGCTCGGAGAGAGCTGGATGGAATATTCGTGTGCGAACTATGAACTGATGTGCAATGAGTGTGGCAAGCGCTACGGCAACCGGCCGCTTTCAGGCTGCCCGGACTGCCTTGCCCCACTCGAAGTGGTCTACGATCTGCTGAATGCCAAGGGTGTGTTTACGCGTGACTCCATTGCGCGCGGACCGGCCAGCATCTGGCGCTATGCGCGTCTGTTGCCCGTGCCGGAGGGCTTCCAGCCGGACCTGCCTGTCGGCTTCACACCGCTGATTCGCGCCGCGCGCCTCGGGGCACGGATTGGCGCCTCCAGCCTCTACGTCAAGAACGATGCGGTCTGCTTTCCCACGCTCAGCTTCAAGGATCGCGTCGTCTCTGTGGCGCTGGCGAACGCGCGCAAGTTCGGATTTGACACGGTCGGTTGTTCCTCCACCGGCAACCTGGCGAACTCTGTTGCAGCGCAGGCAGCGCGGCTGGGCCTGAAGGCCTGCATCCTGGTGCCTTCGGATCTGGAGCCGGCCAAGATTCTGAACACGCTTGTGTATGGAGCGTGCCTGATCCGCATCGACGGCAACTACGACCACGTCAACCGTCTCTCCACGCTTATCGCCGACGAATACAACTGGGGCTTCGTCAACGTCAACCTGCGGCCTTACTACGCTGAGGGCTCCAAGACCGTTGGCTATGAGATTGCCGAGCAACTCGGTTGGCGTCTGCCAGACAATGTCGTGGTGCCCATGGCCGGAGGCAGCCTGATTCGCAAGATACGCAAGGCATTCAACGAACTGATCTTCCTGGGCCTGGTCAAGAAGCCGGCGCGTCCCGTCCGCTTCTTCGGAGCGCAAGCCACGGGCTGCTCGCCCATCTCGGTCGCGGTGAAAGAGGGAAGCGACGACATCGTACCGCAGCGTCCGAATACCATCGCCCGTTCGCTGGCCATCGGCAATCCCGCAGACGGCGCAGCGGCAGCGAAGATGATCCGCCAAGATGGCGGCTGGGCAGAAGATGTGTCCGATGTCGAGATCGTCTCCGGCATGCAGGAACTCGCGGAGACAGAAGGCATTTTTACGGAGACAGCCGGCGGCGTTACCACGGCCGTTACAGCGCGACTCTACGCGGATGGACGCATCGGAGCCGGAGAGACCACCGTGGTATGCATCACCGGCAATGGCTTGAAGACCACAGACGCGCTCGCTGGCCGCTTCGAACACCTCGACTCGCGCGCTATCCGTCCGCGCCTGGCGGACTTCGATGCATACCTCCGCTCGCTCGACGGAGAAGCAGAACCAGAACTTGTTGCAGCGGGAGAACGCTAGTGTCTATCCAAGTAGTCCTACCCACCGCCTTCACGCGCCATACCGATGGCCGCAAACAATTCGACTCAAACGCAAACAATCTCGCGGCATTGCTGGCGGAATTCGATACCACCTTCCCCGCGCTCTCAACGCAGATCAAAGATGAGCATGGAAAGCTGCGTAAGTTCATCAACATCTACATCAACGACGAAGACATTCGCTTCCTCGGCGGCGACGAATACGCGTTTCAGGATGGTGATGAGGTCATGCTTATCCCGTCCATCGCAGGCGGGTGCCAGGCCTTTTAGGCAAGGCTACAGGGTGCCGTTGAATAGCGCGACGATCAGCACAACCAGCAGCACCAGCCCCAGACCACCGCTGGGATAGTATCCCCAATCGCGGCTGTGCGGCCAGCGAGGAAATGATCCAAGTGCAAGCACCAAGAGAATAATCAGCAGGATGAGCATGTTTCCTCCTTCAGAGGCCAGGTTCCACACTCGCATGGATGCTTTTTAAGTGCGGCAAGTTATCCAGCCTGAGCGCCAATGATTTGTTTCTCGATCGGGCAACGCGTCGGCGCATGAACCCTCTCTTATGGAGAGTGTTGCTCGCGCGAAGCGAGACCTTGAAGGAAGAAAGTTGGATAGCCATGTTTCTTATCCTCGCGATTGTTCTGGTGGTGTTGTGGCTGGGTGGGTTCACCCTGATGCATGTCAGCAGCCTGTTCATCCATCTACTGCTGCTGTTCGCCGTCATCTCTCTCATCCTGCACTTCGTTACCGGACGTCGAACTGTTTGACCGGAACACGCATGCACAGCAAAAGGCCGAGTCTAGTGACTCGGCCTTTTGCTGTGTGTGAACCTGCACATTTATTGATGGGCGATTGGGTGTGTCGCGGGCAAGACCGGCGGGATCACCCCAGCCAGGGCAGCAGGCGTCTCTGCTTCCAATTCGGGGAGATCCTCTTCCAGGGCGATCTTCAGCACTTCATCCATCTGCTCGACGAAGTGGAGCTTCATCTCCGTCTTCAGCAGTTCTGGCATGTCGGCCATGTCCTTCATGTTGTCTGCCGGCGCAATGACTTCAAAGATTCCTGCGCGGTGAGCAGCCAGCAGTTTCTCCTTGAGCCCGCCAATCGCCAGTACCTTGCCGCGCAGCGTGATCTCGCCTGTCATCGCGATGTCGCGCCGCACCTTGATCTTGGTCAGCGCACTGGCCAGCCCGGTTGCCAGCGTAATGCCCGCTGACGGGCCGTCCTTCGGAATTGCTCCCTCCGGAACATGCACGTGGATGTCGACATGGCGATAGAACTCCCTGCCCAGGCCCAGGTGCTGCGCGCGCGAGCGAATGTAGCTGAGCGCAGCCTGCGCCGACTCCTGCATCACCTCGCCCAACTGTCCGGTGGTCGTCAGTTTGCCCTTGCCGTCGAGGATCTGCACCTCAGTCTGCAGAATCGTGCCGCCGACCTCGGTCCATGCCAGGCCCGTGACCAGGCCTACCTCACTCTTCTCGTGCACCTGCGAATCGCGGAATTTTGCGACGCCAAGCAGCTCACCGACATTCTCTCCGGTCAACACCTCGCGATGGTCCGCGCCGCCCTGCACCACTTTGCGCGCGACCTTGCGGCAGATGTTGCCGATCTCGCGCTCCAGGTTGCGCACACCGGCCTCGCGCGTGTAGCCGCGAATGATGGCTTTTAGCGCATCATCCTGAAAAACGAGCTGCTCTTCGGTGAGACCTGTCCCCTCACGTTGCTTACGGACCAGGTACTGCTTCGCGATCTCCAGCTTTTCGATCTCGGTGTAGCCATGCAGCCGCAGAATTTCCATGCGGTCCTGCAGCGGACCGGGAATCGTATGCAGCACATTGGCCGTGGCCACAAACAACACGTTCGACAGGTCGTATTCCACGTCGAGATAGTGGTCCTGGAACGAGCTGTTCTGCTCCGGGTCCAGCACCTCCAGCAGCGCGCTTGCAGGATCGCCGCGGAAGTCCGATGCCATCTTGTCGATCTCGTCCAGCATGAACACCGGGTTCTTGGTGCCGGCCTTTTTCATCGACTGGATAATCTGTCCTGGGAGCGCACCGATATACGTGCGGCGATGTCCGCGGATTTCAGCTTCGTCGCGTACGCCGCCCAGCGACATGCGCACAAATTTTCTGCCCGTCGCTTTCGCTATCGACATGCCCAGCGATGTCTTGCCCACGCCCGGAGGTCCAACGAAGCACAGAATCGACCCCTTCGGGTTCTTCACCAACTGCCGCACGGCGAGGAACTCCAGGATGCGCTCCTTGATCTTCTCCAGGCCGTAGTGGTCAGTGTTCAGGATCGTCTCCGCATGCTCGATGGAGCGGATCTCCTTGGAGCGCTTCTTCCATGGCACCGCCAGCAGCCAGTCCAGATAATTGCGCGACACGGTGGACTCCGCCGACATCGGCGGCATCGCTTCCAGCTTCTTCAGCTCCTGCAGCGACTTGTCCAGGACATCCTTCGGCATGCCCGCGGTCTCAATCTTCTTCTTCAGCTCATCGAACTCGGACTTCTCTCCGCGTCCCAGTTCCTTCTGGATTGCCTTGATCTTCTCGTTCAGGTAGTACTCTTTTTGCGCCTTCTCCATCTGCCGCTTTACGCGGGATTGGATGGTGCGGTCCATGTTCAGCTTCTCAATCGCCACGTCCAGTACGTCGCCTACCCGGGCCAGCCGCGTCTCCGGGTCGAAGACGTCGAGCAACTGCTGCTTCTCGTCGATGCCGAGTTGCAGATTTGCGGCGATTGTATCCGCCAGCTTGGATGGCTCGTCCATGCGGACGCTGGCCGCAACCGTCTCGTGGTTCAGCGACTGCTGCAACTTCACATACTGCTCAAAGAGCGTATGTACGCGGTGCATCGTCTGCTCCACCTGCGGCGTCATCTCCAACTGGGTCTTGCCGGTGCGCACGGTCGCAATGAAAAATCCATCCTCGTCGCTCACCTCAATCGAACGTGCCCGCTCCACGCCCTCCACCAGCACTTTGATGTTGCCGTCCGGCATGCGCACGCTCTGCACAATGTTGCCGATGGTGCCTGTCTCGTAGATATCGTCCGCGCTGGGTTCGTCCACGGAGGCATCGTGCTGTGTCGCCAAAAAGATCTTGCGGTCGCCGGTCAGCGCCTCTTCCAGTGCACGCACGCTGGACTCGCGGCCCACCACGAACGGCGTCATCATATGGGGAAAGATGACCATGTCGCGAATCGGCATCATCGGTAACTTGCGGATTTCGCCGGTCAGTACGGTCTTTGCTTGGTTTGCCATGCTCTCCCCATTCGACGACCTTCAGCCTGGTCAGGGTGCAACTCGGCCGGTTTCGCTTGCAGTGATTGTAATGCCTGTGGCCTGAGACAGCCCCGGCACTTTCGTGTCAGAACAAAAAATATCGATCCGAATCTGTAAAAGACCAACTGCAAAGACTGGTCTACCGTGCTCTTGGCCGGGAATCGTATGCAGATTTGTCGATGAGGGCAACGTCCGTGATTACTACGGTAATAAGGAAGGCTATCCGGCCTTTTCTAACAGCATGGGCAAGGTCAGGCTGTGCTTCTTCACCATCTCCGCCGTGATGGTCAGGTCGGTGATCTTCTTGTTGCCCGGCACGTAGTACATCAGATCCAGCATCAGCTCTTCCAGAATCATCCGCAGTCCGCGCGCACCAACCTTGCGCTGCAACGCTTCGCGCGCAATCTCCTTGGCCGCGTCATCGGAGAAAGTCACCTTCACGTTCTCGTAGTCGAACAGCTTGGCGTATTGCTTCAGGATAGCGTTCCGCGGCTTGGTCAGAATCTCAATCAGCGCCGCCTCGTCCAACTCATCCAGTATTCCAAGCACCGGCAACCGGCCTACAAACTCTGGTATGAGACCATACTTCAGCAGGTCCTGGGGCTCCGCCTGGCGCAGCAGTTCGGAGTCGCGCTGAGCCCGTATCGGTCTCACCTCGCCTTCCTTCGCATCCGCATCGGCGATTGCACGGAAGCCGAGCGACTTCTTGCCAATCCGTCGGCCGATTACCTTTTCCAGTCCCACAAATGCTCCGCCGCAAATGAAAAGAATATTTGTGGTATCAACAACCGTAAATTCCTGGTGTGGATGCTTACGTCCGCCCTGCGGCGGCACATTGGCAACCGTGCCTTCCAGAATCTTTAGCAGCGCCTGCTGCACACCCTCGCCGGATACATCGCGCGTAATGGATGGGTTCTCATCCTTGCGACCAATCTTGTCGATCTCGTCGATGTAGATGATTCCGGTCTGCGCGCGAGCTACGTCGCCCTCTGCTGCCTGCAGCAGCTTCAGGATGATGTTCTCCACATCCTCGCCCACATAGCCGGCTTCAGTCAGCGTGGTCGCGTCCACAATCGCGAACGGCACGTCCAGCATCTTGGCCAGCGTCTGCGCCAGCAGCGTCTTACCGGAGCCAGTGGGCCCCACCAGCAGAATATTCGACTTCGCCAACTCCACATCGTTGCCGCGCGTCTTGTTCATCTGGATGCGCTTGTAGTGGTTGTAGACTGCGACCGCCAGCTTCTTCTTGGTCTGGTCCTGGCCAATCACATACTCGTCCAGGAAGGCCTTGACCTCTTGCGGTTTGGGCAACTGCGCCGGTGCAACACCGGGCAAAGCTTCCGCGCGATCGTCTTCCAGAATGGAGTTGCAAACTCCTACGCACTCATCGCAGATATAAGCCCGTGGATAGTCGGAGGGCGAAGAGATGAGTTTTGCGACTGCGTCCTGAGACTTGTGGCAAAACGAGCAGCGAAGCGATTCGTCGGAACCGCGGGATGTTTTCATAGTTGCTACAGCTCCTGGGACGAATCGGCCGGGCGATGAACAAGGTTAAGTCTACACCCGAACCGCTATCGGACAGGGTGCACGGAAGTCACCCCCGATACGACTTTTGGTTATAGGGTCGCCCATTCGTTACCCCCCGACTTCAAGCAGGCTCGCAATCTCTGTGGCACTTGCGTCACCGTGCAAGGGGGGCACTTCCTGGGGAAAAGTACTGCAGGCCTGCGGTTCCGGTCTACACCCGTTGCGAAGCTGCAATGGAACGTCAAACCCCGGCACAGGGGCCGGGGTTTGGCGTGCTGGCGGCTACGAATCAGGTGCGTGGGCGGTCGATGATGTCGTCAATGATGCCGTATTCCTTCGACTGCTCGGCCGTCATAATGAAGTCGCGTTCCACGTCGCGCTCGATCCGGTCCAACGACTGGCCGGTCGATTTGCTCATCAGCTTGTTCGTGATCTCGCGGATGCGCAGGATCTCGCGTGCATGGATGTCGATGTCCGTCGCCTGCCCGCTCAGTCCGCCCATCGACGGCTGGTGGATCAGGATGCGCGAGTTGGGCAGCGCGAACCGCTTGCCCTTCTTGCCGGCCATCAACAGGAAAGCGCCCATGGAGGCTGCCTGCCCGATGCACAGCGTCATCACGTCGTTCTTGATGTACTGCATGGTGTCGTAGATCGCCAGGCCGGCCGTGATGGAGCCGCCCGGTGAATTGATGTACATCTGGATGTCCTTCTCCGGGTCCTCTCCGCTCAGGAACAACAACTGCGCGATGATGACGTTCGCTATGTTGTCGTCGATCGGTGTGCCCAGAAAAATGATGTTGTCGCGCAGCAGACGGCTGTAAATGTCGTAGGCGCGTTCGCCCCGGCTCGTCTGCTCGATCACCATTGGTACCAGTCCCATGTCGCTCCCTCTTATCTTCCGTTCGTTGGCTGACTCGGTAAGTTGCTCATTCGCTGCTTTAGCTTGCCAGCTTCTCATACAGCACGGTGCTGGTCTTCTCGCGTCGCATCTCCTCGCGCAGCCGGCCCAGTCCGCCGTCGGTCGCAAGCCGTTCGCGCAGCGTCTCGTACGGCTCGCGGGTCTGAATGGACAGCGTCAGTACCTCGTTGTCCAGCTCCTCGTCGCTGACGGAGACATTCTCGGCGTCGGCGATGCGGTCGATGACCAGCGAGGCTCGCACCTCGCGCTCCGCCTCATCGCGCTGGGCGGCACGCAGGCGCCCAAAGTCCAGCTTGCGCATATCGTCTGCCTGCATTCCCTGCTGGGCCAGCGCCCGCAGACCACGCTCCAGCCGGGCATCGACCCGCTGCTGCACAAACGATTCGGGAACCGGGAAATGGAAGCGCGCAACCAGTTCATCCAGCATCTTGTTTTTAGCTCCAGCTTCCAGAGCTTCCTTCTTGCGCCGGCCCACGCGCTCACGCATCTGGGTCTCAAACTCCTCCCAGGTCTCTGCGCCGCCAAGCTGCTTGGCCAGGTCTGCGTCGCGCTCAGGGAAGCTTTTCTTCTTGATCGCCTTCACGGTCACGTCGTAGCTCACCGACTGGCCCGCAAGCTTACGTTCGCCAAAGTCCGCAGGGTAGTCCACTTCAAACTTCAGCTCCTGCCCAAGCTTGGATCCACGCAATGCATCGTTGAACGCCTGCAGCGTGTTCTTGCCGCCAATCTCGATCAGCACGTCCTCGCCTGTAATCGGCGGCGGCGCCGGCTCGGACGATGCAACGCCATCCTCGGTCACCGTCTGCGCCAGGGGCTTGACCTCGCCGCGGAACTGAATCTCGGCCCAGTCGCCCTCGGTCAGCGCGCGGTCTTCTTCCACCGTCTCCACGGTCGCCTGGCTATCCAGCAGGCGGTCGAGTTCGGAGGAAAACTCCTCATCCGTCAGCGCGACGTCCGGCTTCTCCACCGTCACTGTCTCATAGCCAGCCACGTCAAACTCCGGCAGCACCTCAAAGGCGGCCTTGAAGCGCAGCGGCGACCCATCGGTCAACTGCAGGTCCAGTAGTTGCGGTTCGGAGACCGGCCGCAGCTTGCGCTCGTCGATCGCATTGCGGAAGCGCTCCGAAACCAGCGCCTCCAGCACCTCCTGGCGCAGTTCCTTGGCAAACTTCGAGCGCACCAGCGACTCCGGCACCTTACCCGCGCGGAAGCCTGGAATGCGCGCCAGCTTCTGGTAGCGCTTGATCGCCGTACGATAGGTCTTGGAGACCTCATCGGCCGGCACTTCCACCTCAATCTCGCGCATCAACTCCGGATTCAGAGAGGGCCCATGATCGTGGCCGTGCTCATGATCGTGGTCATGGGGATGATCGTGGTCATGGGGATGATCGTGGTCATGGGGATGATCGTGGTCGTGGTCATGCTGCCCGGTGGCTGCTGCATCCGACTGCGGCTCCGCAGTCTCATTCGTCAAAGTCTCGTTTGTTTCCGTCATCTCGGTCAAAATCACTGCCTTCCAAAGGCGCCGCTCGAGCAAATTTCCTGTGGGTGTACAGGGGAGGCGTTGCATTCATCGCCGTTTTCTTCCAGGGAAAACGGTACTACAGAACTCTCCACTCCACCGCAATAAGAAATTTGCTCTAAATAGCCTGCCACCGCGTAATCAAAGTGCGCCGAATCACACAGGCGCCTCACTCCACTCTACGAGTCTTGCTTGTGAAGGGTCAAACGCCGCACCCGCGCTCACAGGCAGGCCCGCCCGCGCAGAACGTCGCCCAGGAACCGCGGTCGCCGCAATCCCCGGCGCCTACATCTCCGGTCCGGCGTTGGCCAGCGAATACAGCTCCAGCCGGATCTTCCATTCCGTCGACTGGCCCGGCTGCAGCACCACCATGCCCGTGTCTGTCGCGTTCGTCCATTCGCGTCCAAAAGGGTCGGGGAGGTTGTACTGCGGCTCAATGGACACGTAGTCGCCGTTCGCGGGGGCCACCACGTGCAGCGCTTTGATCGTGGGACTCAATACCGTCAGCCGTAGTCCGTAGTTGTTCGCCGGATCGCTCAGCTCCGTCACAGGGCCGCTGTCCAGCAGGTTTTGGTGCAGGTCCACAAAGCACTCATTCAACTCCGTGCTGCCCAGTTTGGCACCGTCTCGGAGGGTCAGGTCAGAAAGCGCGCCGGAGACTGGCACAAGCGATCCGGTTGGAGCGCGTGTCTCGGGATTGCGTACGTCCACCCTTCGCTCAGCGGGAATGTGCAGCCGCATCTGTTCCCGGTTTCCGTCCAGAATCGCAAATCGCGGCCGCCACCCAATGCCGATCGGCTCTGCGACGTCTCCCGAGTTCAGCGCCACCACAGTCAGCTCGATGGTCCCCCGGCTCAGCAGCATGGTTACGGTCACCTGCGTTTTGGAGGGCCAGCGCTTGCCAAAGTCCGTGGCCTCGAACGTGGCCTGGGCCTGGCCGCCATCGGGCAGCGAAGTCGTCCCGGTGGACGTGGCGCCCTGTGCCAGCATCAGGCCGCCGCTGGCCGCCGCGCCGGCGGCACCTGTAGCCGGCAAAGTGAGCACGTGCCCACGCCAGGTCGTGCTCGCGTGGTTTCCGCCCGCTGTCCCGGCTCCCCAGATACCGTCCGCCCAGGGCACCTCGAAGGCGCCGCCCATGGTCAGGCTCCGCTGCCCGTCGGCATCCTCGCCGGTCCCGGTCAGTGCCGCCGCGGCAGCTTCAATCGGAGGCGAGGCCAGCAGGTTCACCTCGCCCTTGCCCGGGATATAGGCCGTAATCTGCAGCACGTTCATGCCCCGGCCAGGCAACATGGTTGCGGAGAGGAACTCCGGCGTCGATTCGCCCGTCATGCGCGTGCGCATCAGCGAGACCGCCTCCTGCCCGCCCAGCTTGATGACCGGGACATCCTCGTGCTCGTTCCCCATCTTCGCCTTCAGTTTGTGTATGTTGCCCTGCATGTGCTCGTGGTAGGCGACGCCCAGTCCCAGCACCAGCAGGCACAGTGTGACCATTGTAACCACGCCCGACCGCGCCAAACCCTGGCGCCAAATCCGGTTGTGCCTCGTTGCAAACCAACGCTGCACCGCCGCCAGATACATCCTGCTCATTCGTGGATCGTCCAAGAAACGCCGCCCATCTTCCTATTTGTTCCGGATGTATTCTATCCGTGCGGCGGTCGCAAAGGTCAGTTCCGCTCGCCCGCCATCTTTCATCCGGTGAAACCGATTCCCCGCAAACACTACCCTCCGTTGCAGGCGCCGCGAACTACCGTGTCCGGTCATAAACCCTTGCTTGCTATCGTGGGGTCTACCCCGGAACAGGTGCGCGAGTCTATTATCACCTGCGAGCGCTGCCCCCGTCTGCGGGAGTACTGCACTCGCATCGGCGAAACCCGCCGCGCCGCCTACCGCGATCAGGCCTACTGGGCGCGCCCCGTTCCCGGCTTCGGCGATCCTCGCGCCCGCGTGCTTATCCTGGGCCTGGCCCCGGGCGCCCATGGGGCCAACCGCACCGGCCGCCCCTTCACCGGAGACGGCTCCGGCGACTTTATGTATCCCGTCCTGCACGAGCTTGGCTTCGCCAGCAAGCCCGTCGCTACCTCCCGCGAAGACGGCCTCCGGCTGCGCCACGCCTGGATCGGCTCCGTCGTCCGCTGCGCCCCGCCGGGCGACAAGCCCACGCCCCAGGAGATCCGCAACTGCTCCTCGCACCTGACAGCGGAGATCGCCAGCCTGCCCCGGGTGCGCGTCGTGGTGTGCCTGGGCAAGATTGCCTGGGACGGCTTCCTCGCCCACCTGCTCGCCGCCGGCGTCATCGCCCGCCGTTCGGAGTACCGCTTTGCCCATGCCGCTGAATACACCCTGCCCAACGGAATCCACCTGCTGGGCAGCTACCATCCCTCCCTGCGCAATACCAACACCGGTCGCCTGAACCGTGCGATGTTTGCCCGTGTCTTTGTCCGCGCCCGCGAACTCGCCGGCCTCGTCTGAGGTTTCGTCTAGCCCTGGCGAAGCGGAGAGATTGCTTTTCTCATTTCTGCCCGCTGATTCGCGCAACCAATCCATCGCAGGATGAGTCTTATGCAGGAGTAGGGAACGTGTGCGTTCCAAGGAGGCAGTATGAGTGCAAAAGGTATCTGGATCGCTTTTGGACTGGGCGTATCGGCAGGAGCGGCCGTCGCTCTGCTCTACGCGCCTCAAGCCGGCGTCAAAACCCGCCGCCAGTTGCGCAGGAACATCGACGACGGCGTCGACTACCTTGAGGACGCAGCCGCATATCTGAAGCAGCAGGCCGAGAGCCTGAGCAAAGAGGCCCAGAAGACCATCAAGCGCACCAAAGGCCAGGTGGAAGATGTCGTCGAGAAGGTCACGGACGCCGCCAACGGCGCTGTCAAGAGCGTTCAGTCGTTGATGTAATCGTACCCAGAGGCGAACATGAGGGATGCCCCGGCAATTTGCCCGGGGCATTTCTGTGAAAGCCTGTTCCGTATTTCGTCATTGCTTGTGTAGCCTACTCTGGCGGCCCTACCGTCACCACAAAGTAAGCAATCTCCGCATCACTTTTATTGGCGATCCAGTGCTCGTCACCCGCGCAGCACAGCCCCACATCGCCCGCTTCCATCGTGTGTTCCACGCCGTTCAGGTAGAGCGTGGCCGTCCCTCGCTGCATCAGCCAAATCTCGCTGTGCTTGTGCGTGCCCACCGCCTCGTGCGGCGCGCCTGCCGCCTGCACGCTCCCGTGCATCTCCAGCCGGATGTTGCCCGCTGTAAGCATCCCCGCCAGAAACTGGTGCGACTCATGCCCGCCCACCATCCCTTTGCCGGCAGCCGGCTTGAAGACGCCAGACGCCAACTCCTTCACGGGCCGCGGAGCAGCACTCGCCGCGGCAGGGGTAGCTGCCGACTGCCCCTCAGCACTCGTACTCACCAAAGTGCCCAGCACCGCGGCCAGCATTCCCGCAAAATTCCTGCGATTCACTTCGTCCATTTCTCCTCCTCAATGCCCATGCACAGCACAACGCCCCAGCGCATTGCACTGAGGCGTTGAGTCTACCGTCTTTGTCTTCCAACTCACAACCGACAACTGTCTTGCTACACCGCTGTCAGCGCCAGTCCCGCCACCTTGTCGTCCCCGTCCGCTCCATCCGCGGAGATCGACCGGTAGAACAGCTGGTTGTTCTCCATGTAGACCTCCAGGAACGCCGGCCGTTGCACAATACCACCCGCGATCAACGCCTCCGACAGCGGATCTTCGATGAAACGCTGCAGCGCGCGCCGCAGCGGTCGAGCGCCGTAGCTCCGCTCCGACGACGTCTTCCCCAGAATCCACTGCTTCGCATCGTCCGTGACCGAGATTGTGATCGCCTTGTGCACCAGGTTGGTGTTGAGCTGCTGCACCAGCAGTTCCATAATCTGCATCAGGTCGGAGTTCGAAAGCGACGTGAAGATGATGATCTCGTCCAGCCGGTTCAGGAACTCCGGATTGAACGTCTTCTTCACCTCGCCCTTAACGAGCTCTTCCATCTTGTCCAGCACCATATTTTCGTCGCTGGTCTGGAAGCCCAGCCCCTGCTGCTTCTGCAGGTGCTTGGCGCCGATGTTCGACGTCATCACGATGATGGTGTTCTTGAAGTCGACCGTATTGCCCAGCCCATCCGTCAATTGGCCGTCTTCAAAGACCTGCAGCAGCAGGTTGAAGACATCCGGATGCGCCTTCTCGATCTCGTCCAGCAACACCACGGAGTACGGCGACCGCTTGACCCGCTCGGTCAACTGTCCGCCCTCCTCGTAGCCCACATATCCCGGAGGCGAGCCGATCAGCTTGCTGACGGAGTGCTTCTCCATGAACTCCGACATATCGAACCGGATCAGGCTCTTCTCGCTTCCGAACAGGAAGTTCGCCAGGGTGCGCGCCATCTCCGTCTTGCCCACGCCCGTCGGCCCCAGGAACAGGAAGCTCCCAATCGGCCGCGCAGGGTTCTTCAAGCCAGCTCTGGATCGGCGAATCGCCCGCGCCAGCGCCGAGATCGCCTTCTCCTGGCTGATCACGCGCTTGTGCAGCTCTTCCTCCACGCGCAACAGCTTCTGCGTCTCCTCTTCCTTGATGGAGGTAATCGGCACGCCGGTCCAGCGACTGACCACGTCCTCGATGTCCTCACGCGTCACAATGCCAGCGCTCGAATCATCCAGGTGGTATTTGTCCCGCAGTGCCCGCAGGTTCTCCCGCTCCTTGCGCTCCTCGTCCGAGTAGAACCGTGCCTTCTCGAACTCATGATTCGCAATCGCGTTCTCCATGCGATGCACGATGAACTTGATC
>Ga0302278_10001812_pt1 | contig 25656 bp, 18 predicted proteins | sample III_Bog_N3_2_FD_194543 | JGI IMG/M metagenome (GOLD analysis project Ga0302278, IMG submission 194543) | Peat permafrost microbial communities from Stordalen Mire near Abisko, Sweden - III_Bog_N3_2 | ecosystem: Environmental > Terrestrial > Soil > Wetlands > Peat | place: Sweden: Abisko... | reverse complement strand
ATTGGCACGCAGGTAGGAGTTCACCTCCCCGCTCATGCCGAAGATATTCCTCTCCTTCCAGGAGCGGGTTGCGCCGAAGGAGAACTTGACCAGCGGCGCGTTGTCGCTTGCCTCGGCGTGATAGAGAGCGCCGGCCGCGGCCGCCAGGCGAAAGCCGTTGGGCGAGATTCCGCCGGCGTTAGCTCGATCGATCTCGATGCGCAGCAGGCCGGTCTGCGCGGTCCCGTTCAAGTAGGGCCCGCCGCCGGAGCCGGTTGTCAGGCTCCAGCGCGTGTCCTCGGCGCGCCAGTCGGCGGCGATCTGCAGTTGATTCGAGAATGTGCGGCCAGCCTCGATGCCTGCGTCGAGATTTTGCTGGAAGCGTTCCGCGACGCGCTTCTGCTTGACCCAGATAAAGACCGGCGCGCGCAGGATGCCGGCGCGAGGCTCGATGAAATAGCCGCCGGGGGCAAGCAGCCGGTAATACTCTGCCGAGAGGTCGGTCTTGTAGCCGATGCGCGCGTTGGCGCGCAGTTCTGATCCGTAGCCGCCCAGGTTCTGATCGAGGAAGCGGAGGGTCATTTCGCCGCGGCTGACATTGGATGTGGCCGCGGCCAGCTCGGCGCTGATGAGCAGATAGGGCGGGCCGGCGCGGTCGTTGCCGAGGTGAACCAGCAGGCCAGTGTCGGGTTCAGGCGCATTGGACGCAGGTGGCGTGGCGGATCCCGGCTCGGGCGCGGGGGAGAAGGTCTCCCAGGTGGCCGTGATGCCTTCGTTGGATTGGACGCGCTTCAGAGCGTCACGAGTCGAGGCGGGCGCGATGGGTTTGCCCTCAAGGGGCTTCAGGTCAGCGAGAACCTCACGGATGGCGCTCGGCTCCGGGCCGTCCACCCGGACCTGGCGCAGTGGGCCGGGCAGCGGGCGGCCGCGGCTTGCGCGCGCGGCCACGTAGGCCTTCCAGCCATCTTCGTCGAGGGCGTAGCGCAGCAGGATCGCGCGGTTCTTCTCGGCGGCCTTGTAGCCCGTGTCGATGAGTTGATCGGCGTGGGTGTAGTCGGTCGAGGAGAAGCTGCCCACCGGCACGTTCACCACGACATCGGCCAGCCGCTCGGCCTGCTCGACATTGCGCTGGATGCCGGCATCGAAGGCGCGTCCCAGCACACTCACGATGGAGCCGGTATCCGAGTTGGAAAAGGGCGCATCCTCGAGGTGGATGGCGATGATCGTGCCGGCGTGCAGTTCGCCCTTGAGCACATCGGTGGGAAGGTTGTCGAGAATGCCGCCGTCGACCAGATAGTGGCCATTCTGAGCCTGCGCGGGGGAGAAGACGCCGGGAATGGAGATGGAGGCGCGGATCGCCCGCGGCAGCGGCCCGGAGGCGAAGGTAACCGATTCCAGGGTGTTCAGGTCGGTGGCTACGCAGCGAAAGGGAATGGGGAGCTGGTCGTAGTCCAGATCCTCGCGGTTATAGCCGGGCATCACGCCGGCAAGAAACTCGTTGACGCCGCGATCGGTGAGTAGAGCGTTGCCCAGAGCCACGCGGTGACGGAGGCCGACGGTCAGCGCCGCGGGAAGTTCGCGCCGGTCCTGGCGGCGGCGGAAGCTCGAGTCGGAGTAAGGGGTTTGCAGCGCAAAGACGCGGGTGAAGGCGTTGCTGAGGGCGAGCGCGCGCATCTGGGCGGGCGTGGTTCCCGTGGCGTAGAAGGCGGCCACCAGCGCTCCCATGCTGGTGCCGGAGATGCGGTCGACGGGGATGTGATGCTCCTCAAGCCACTGGAGGACGCCGATGTGCGCCAGGCCCAGCGCGCCGCCTCCCTCCAGAGCGACGCCGATGGCAGGCCGGCCGGGCGGCTGGACTGGAGGCAGAAGCGAGGGCAGCGCCGCAGCGGCTGGCGCCGGGGCCGGATGCGCGCCATCCTGCGCCGCGGCGGCGGCTAAGAGCAGACTGGCGGCAAAAAGGGTTGCGGCTGATTTCCAACGCACGGATACACCCCCCGGTGAAGACCACCCTTCAAGATAATGCCTTCGAGGGGATGCCGCAGTGACGGGGGGCAGGGGCGCCCAGGCTTGGCCGTGGCCGCCCCGATGCCGGAATCAGACCAATAGCGCGGGAACAAGGGCGCTCTGAGGGCAAAAAATACCCTTCCGCGTCGCAAGCGCGGCGTGCTGGAGGCAGCAAGAGGCGATAACCCTACTTCGGCGGAGCCGGGGTGAAACCTTCGCGTCTCTGCGCGGGTTCTGGTTTTGGCTTCGGCTTGGGCGCCTTCTTGACTTCTTTCCTGCCTTTATCTTTGCTTCCCATGTGTGCAAGTGTGCCACAAAATGAGGCTTAGGGGAAGTCCCTGGGAGAAGAATGCCGGCTTTGCGCCGCGAAAACCGGCAGGAGCTTCTTAGCTGCCGATGACCGCGTCCGCGCCCCTCCGGCCGGGTTGCCCGCCAATTCTACCCGTCGCCCACAGATACCAGGCAAGCCAGGCGGGCGTCGTCCAAAGGTAGAAGAACGAGGTGACCTTGACGCCGGCCAGCACCTCGACGAGCACTGCTCCGGCAATCAATACCAGCGGCACAATCGAACGCCGCGCCTCGGCCGCCCGGTAGAGCCCCGCCAAGACGGCTGGCAGCAGCATGGATTCATCCGTCAGCCAGCCAAAGGGCGTGCACATCGCCCCGACGAGCAGCAGCAGCAGTCCCTCATCCATCCAGCTCCAGCGGTTGCGCCGGGTCCAGAAGTACCATAGCGCCCAGGCGCAGGCTCCGGCCTCGGGAAGAAACTGCAACCACGCCGCATTGCGATCCACAAGATTCCTGAAGGCCACGCTCAGCACGGGAACAGCCTCATTCACCGCTCCCCCGGCGCGCATCATCTGCCCGTATTGAGTCCATGCCTGCGGGTCGAGCCAGAATGAAAGCGCGCAACTGGCAGCCAGCGCGGCTGAGAATCCCGCCAGCATTCTCCAGGCCCTGCTACGCGCCGCCCATAGAAGCAACACCAGGGCGAAGGGCAAAAACAGGTGCGGCTTCAGGGCGCAGACCACCAGAGCCGCCCCCGCCAGGAATGGCCGCGAGCGGTGAAGCCACAGAAAGAGCGTCACCCCCAGCAAAAGAAAGATGCCAATCTGCCCCGCCATCAGGCAGGTCAGCGCGGGCGCGAAGAGGTAGCCGAAGAGATGAAAGCGGCTCTCCGTGCCTCCATTCAACAGCCAGAGAATCCAGATCGAGACGGAAAGCGCGCCAAGAAGGGTCAGCAGCCACAGAATCAGTGCGGTCTTGGGGCTCGCCAGGCCGAGCGGATACGCCAGAAAGAGGGCCACTGGCGGATTCCGCATCATCAGTAGAGGCTCGCCGGGATCGCGCCCCTCGGCCAGCTCCAGGCTCCGCACAGCCCCGAAGTCGTATGGATTTGCCCCGTGAGCGAGCTGCTCGCCGGCGGCCCAGTAGGAGATGAAATCCCGCTCCGCGGCGTTCTTGTCGCTCAGGCCGGCGACGTACATGCCGACGATAACGCACACGCCAGCGGCTATGATGCAGGCCGCTCCAACGATGCGCCAGGGAATCTTCTTCATGGGAGGTCTCCGCTCCTTGCGCCGGGGCGCCTGGGACCGCCCGCGTCAGATTCAGGCCAAGTCCATGGCGCTATCCCGGCGAGCGCTCTTTTGGTTGCCCTCACTCTACACGAGGGCGGGGAGATTCTCCAAAGCCGGCAATCGATGAATTGCAGGGACGGGCCACAGCTTCACTTCGGCAAAAGGTCCTTGTCTCCGTTGACTCCGGAGCGCAATTCCGGTATTCTGAAATCCTTGCGCGGTGTTGCGCCTGGGGTCTGTGTGTCTTCGCTCGGACCCGGCTGGTCGATGCTCTGAAGGGGAATCGGCTGGCACAGGCTGCCGGCTGCTGGATTTGAGTTATCTGGACGCGCTGTTGGGCGCCTCCGGTGCAGCCAGAGCCCTCCTTGAGGGCCAGCTCCCGCGATCCTCACCCGAACAGATTTGTTTGGCAGTGGGTGGAAATTGGGCCTGTGCGCTTGATCGCGCGGGCGTGAGCGCTTTGCGCTGGTTTTTTGGCTGGGCCGTTTTTTTTCAAGGCGTCTTAGAGGGTAGGAGAGAGATGGGTACCTTTGTTCCGAGCGGCAAGGATATTAGCCGCAAATGGTTTGTAGTGGATGCCAGCGGCAAGACGCTGGGCCGTCTGGCGACCAAGGCCGCCGATGTGCTGAGCGGCAAACTGAATCCCCAGTATGTGCCGTACATCGACGTGGGCGACCACGTAATCGTCATCAACGCTGAGAAGATCCGCCTCACCGGCCTGAAGGCGCAGAGCAAGGTCTATCGCCGCTACACCGGTTTTCCCGGCGGGTTGCGCGAGGAGTCTTTCACGCGCCTCTTGAACCGCAAGCCGGAGCAGATCCTGGAGCAGGCCATCAAGGGCATGTTGCCCAAGAGCAAGATGGGCCGCCAGATGGCCACCAAGCTCAAGGTCTATCGCGGCGACAAGCACCCCCACGAGGCGCAGATGCCCGTGGCGCTGGATATCGCATAAGAGCAGCCGCTAGCTGCTAGCTTCTAGCTGCTAGCTCAGGCAATTCAGATCAGGAGTTTTACGGCTTTTAGCTAGAGGCTAGAAGCTAGAAGCTAGGAGCTGAGAAAAGAATGGCAGATCTGGTTCAGTATTACGGGACGGGGCGCCGCAAGTCGGCGATTGCGCGCGTTTTTCTGCGTCCCGGCACGGGCGAGTGGAAGGTCAACGGCAAGGCGTTCGACGTGTATTTCGTCACCGAGCAGCAGCGTGTGGCCGCCAAGCGCACCCTGGCGCTGGTCGAAATGGCTTCGAACTTCGATGTGGTCACGACCGTCAGGAGCGGCGGCGTATGCGCGCAGGCCGATGCCGTCAAGCTGGGCGTTGCCCGCGCTCTGATCGAGTTTAACCCCGAGCTGCGCAAGGTGCTCAAGGCTGAAGGCCTGCTCACCCGCGACTCACGCATGAAGGAGCGCAAGAAGTACGGGCAGAAGGGCGCTCGCGCAAGGTTCCAGTTCAGCAAGAGATAGTTGTCAGATGACAGGTTACAGATGACAGTTCTTCCGAATCAGGCGTTTCGAGCCCAGTCTTGGCTGTCATCTGTCATCTGTAATCTGTAATCTGAGTTCCACCAATTTCCCGCATAAGCGGGTTCAATCCGGGCGCCGGCATCGACCACCCGGATGCAATCCACGAAGGAGGCCCATTGGCCACGATCACAATGAAGGAGCTGCTCGAAGCGGGTGTTCACTTCGGGCATCAGACAAAGCGCTGGAATCCCAAGATGAAGGAGTACATCTTTGGCGAGCGCAACGGAATCTACATCATCGACCTGCAGAAGACGCTCAAGCTCTTCAAGGAAGCGTCCAAATTCGTCACCGAGCTATGCTCCTCCGGCAAGACGATTCTCTTTGTCGGCACCAAGCGCCAGGCGCAGGACGCCGTGGCCGAGGAGGCCAACCGCGCCGGAATGCCCTACATCAACCAGCGTTGGCTGGGCGGCCTGCTCACCAACTGGGTGACCGTGCAGAAGTCGGTGAAGCGCCTTCAGGAACTCGATGAGATGGCCACCGATGGCCGCTATGAGCTGCTGACCAAGAAAGAAGTGATCAAGCTGGAGCGGGAGCGCAAGCACCTCCAGGCCAATCTGGCCGGCATCAAGAGCATGAAGCGCCTGCCGGACGCCCTGTTCATCGTGGACTCGAACAACGAAGCGATTGCCGTCAAGGAAGCCCGCAAGCTGGGCATCCCTGTGGTTGCCGTGGTGGACACGAACTGCGACCCGACGGTGGTCGATTACGTCATTCCCGGCAACGACGATGCGTTGCGCGCCATCCGCCTCTTCACCTCCAAGATAGCCGACTCGGCTGCCGAGGGCGTGAACCTGGTGGGCGACAAGGCATTCGTTGATGAGCTGCCCGAGCCGGTGGCCGAGGCCGCGCCCGCCGAGGAAGTGGATCTGGAGGCCGAACTGGGTGGCGGCATTCGCAAGGCCCCCGCGGCGGTTCTAGCTCTGCTGGACGAGGCCGACGTGGCCGAGGGCGGCATTTAATCCAGGCAGTTGTCAGTTGTCAGTTTTCAGAGACAACGAGCCTTGTTATGGCGCTGGCCGGTCTGAGCTGGACCGGCCATTGACAACTGAGAACTGACCACTGACAACTGATAACTGGAAAAGAGAGAACAAAACAGTGAGCGAGAAGATTCAAGCAAAATTGGTGAAGGAACTTCGGGAAAAATCCGGCGCGCCCATGGGCGACTGCCTGAAGGCGTTGCAGGAGACCAAGGGCAACATCGAGGATGCCTTTGTGGTGCTGCGCAAGCGGGGCATGGCCTCGGCGCAGAAGAAGTCCGCCCGCACCACCAACGAGGGCGCGGTGGGCGCCTATATTCATGCCGGCGGCAAGATCGGCGTGCTCGTCGAGCTGAACTGCGAGAGCGACTTCGTGGCCCGCACCGAGGACTTCCAGCAGCTCCTCAAGGACATCGCGATGCACATCGCCGCCTCCGACCCGCGCTATGTGAAGCCCGAGGATGTGACCGCGGCCGATCTGGAGCGCGAGAAAGAGATCTACCGCGCCCAGGCCGCCGCCACCGGCAAGCCGGCCCCGGTGATCGAGAAGATCGTCGAAGGCAAGATGGCTAAGTTCTACGAGGAGGTCTGCCTCATCGAGCAGCCCTTCATCAAGGACCAGGCGATCAGCATCAAGGAGTTGATCGGCCAGAGGGTGGGCAAGCTGGGCGAGAACATCACCGTTCGCCGCTTCGCCCGCTTCAAGGTCGGCGCGCCGGAGTGGACCGTGGCGACTACCAAGGCTGTGGAAGCGGCGGCTGAGTAAACAGGCTTTCTCACTCCAAACGAAAACGGTCCAGAGCCTCGGCTTTGGGCCGTTTTTGCGTTTTGCCACCACCAGGAGGAAGAAATGAATTGCCCTTCACGGTATGCAACTTTCTGCACATTGCCAAATCTTCTTGCAGCTAACTCTACTGTTTACAATATATTGAGCTGGCTCTCAAATTGCTTACTTATAAAAAATATCCCCAAATTCAGGCGCTCAGGATGATTCAACTTTGCGCGTCTTGAATCTGGCGATACGCACAGTGTGGAAAGGCTATACGACGATGAAGTTTCGGCTTTTTGTGCTCGGACTGCTTCTCTTTGATGCGCTGATGCTGGTTCCAGCAGCCTCCGCGGATGATGTCTATCAAACCTATAACCTTGCCTGGTCAGGAGCGTATTACAGTAACAGCGCCAGCGCCACAGGCCAGATCACGCTGGACCTCAGTACCCTGCCAAACCCCGACAGCTCCAGTGATAGCACTATCTTGCGCGATATTAAGAGCTTGAGCGTCACCGTGACCGGCGCTGATTTCGGGAATGGCACCTGGAGCCTGACGGACCTTAGCGATGCTTGGTGGTCGACGGGTGGCCTCACATTGAACATGGCGACAGAACTTGTCGGTCAACCTACAACTGCTCGCCCTTGGGGCTATCCGGATGGCGCAAGCGGAGATTTTAATCTCTTCTTCAGCGCTGGCACTGGTGGGCCTGTGGGCCTTACTAACTTTTCAATGCAGGCTGCTGGCGGGGACGGAGACGCGATGTTGCTGACCGAATTCGATCCAAGCTCGGGGTCGGTGGTGCCGGAGCCTGGCACGCTGCTTCTTCTCGGCAGCGGCTTGGCGGCTCTGGCCGGCATGGCGCGCCGCCGGATGAGCCGCCGCGCGTAACTCCACACCCTCTCCCGTGCAACCGAGGCCCAGGGCGAAAGCCTTGGGCCTTGTTCTTGGACGGGGTCTTATTGCCCTGCCCGCGCGGGCGGCAATGCCCCCAGCGCGGTCTCAGGCGCGGGAAAATGCAGTTGACCGATGAGATCCTGGAATCCCGGTTCGTTGCTGAGTTCGGCCAGGATGGGATCAGTGCGGATCAGGATGAATTCCTCCCGATGCTTCTGGTAATCTTCGCGGAGACACTCCAGGGCTTCCTCCCTCCTCCCCATCTGGACACAAGTTCTGGCCAGAAAGATACCAGCCAGCTTTCCCTGGTCATAGAGCTTCTTTTGGGTTGCGTATAACTCGCGCAACAGGCCGCGTTCTCCGGAGTTGCGAAAGCCTTCTCTGGCCGCGGCCGTTATCGCCTTCAGAGCCGGATCGTTCCTGAGTTGCGCCGCCTTCTCGCTCTCCGCAAGATACTCCGGCCAATCCCGGGAATTCATATAGACGCCGGCAAGGTAGCGATGCGGCGAGAGAAACCCTGGATTCTCGCGTTCAACCTGCTTGAGCAGATCGATTCCCTGCTGGGTTTGCCCTGCTCCGACGAGCATGGCGCCCTTGTCGGCAAGAATCGCCGGAGAGGAGGGGTCCAACTCCTGCGCTCGGTCCATCTCGCGAAGGCAGAAGGAATACCAACCCGGCCCCGCAAAGGCATTGGCAAACCACAGATGGGCGAGGGGATCGCGGGGATTCAGTTCGATGGCTCTCTCAAATTGCCATTCCGCGGATTGGAACTCCCAGTTTCCCCAATACTCGGCGAAGGCCAGCGAGCGATGCGCTTCGGCAAGGGAATCATCCAATTCGATTGCCTTGCTCGACGCCGCAATCGCGCGGCTGTAAGCCTCCCCCTGCGGCATCAGCGAATACTCGCGCAGCAGATTGTAGGTGTCGGCCAGGCCCACATACGTCTGGGCGTTGTCAGGGTCATGAACCAGCGATTGCGTAAAGTGGTCCAGCGCCCGGTTCAGGCTGTCGGGGGTGCGCTTGTCCCATTCGAATCTCCCGCGAAGATAAAGCTCGCGGGCGATCTGCTGCTCGGCAACCGAGGCAACAGGCCTGGCCGCGGTCGAGTGGGAAATGGAGGATGCTCGCGGGCTGGCCCCGCGCTCATTGAAGAGCAGCATTGCCGCGGCGAGGCCGATGAGGACAAGTGCGTAAGCGGAAGTTCTCGCACTCCATCCTCGGCGGCCGCTGCGGGCCGGGATCTCGCTCGCCGCCGGATCGGCCAACTCAGCAAGAACCTCCGCCGGCTCCGGCCTCTCGGGTTCCTTGCTCGATTCCTCTACCGGACCGGCCTCGGCTGCCATCTCCGGAACCTCATCCGCTGCAGAATTCAGCCACTCATCCAGTTCCGCGGTATACGCATAGACGCTGCCCCGGCCGCCCCCTGGCAGCCGATGAACCGGCAGCGCCCGCTCGCTCTCCCAGCGCTTCGCCGTCCGCTCGCCTCTGCCCAGATAGGCGGCAATCTCCTTCCACGAATCCAGGCGGCGCGAGGGTGCCTCATTCTGCGCATTGAACGTGGAGGAGGATTCAGATGGCATGAGATGGCCTCTGATTGCATGAGACGGCACTTGCTTGGAGGGGCATGTTCTCCCGATTATAAATCCCAGAAGGATTGGCGTCCGCTCATCAAGCGTATGCATACAGCGATTTGGTTGCTGAGCGTCGTCGTTGTTTTGCACTCTTTCTGGATCTCTTCATCTTCGGTGACGCGTTTTCTGCCGTCTTTGCGCCATCTGAGCAGTTCCTGTTTAATGCAAGCCTCTACGGGGGCCTGCCCTGGCAAATCGATCGGCTTCCCATCCGCTCCGCAAGAGGGGTGCTTGCCACATGCAAGACACCTTGTGGCAACCCCCTGGAGCGGAATCTCGGGAACCAACAACACTTCTTCATGGAGAATTGCGCATGACATTCAAAGTTGGATCTGTGGCACTTTCGCTATCTTTCCTCGTTGCGGCGTTCTCAGCGGCTCCCGCATTTGCCGGATCGCTGGACACATTCACCTACACATTCTCGATGCCGACCATCGTGGACGGAGTCGAGCAGACCGGTCCCATGTCGCAGTTCACAATAACCTTTGCGGACGGCGCGTTCGGCGCAGATGGCTCTACCTATGTCAGCAGTTCTTCATCGGGTTCGCCACTCGGGGACGGAAGCTCTCCCTTCTTCGCCTGGTCGGCTGCCTTCGACAATACGACAGTTCCCTCCAGTGAAGTGAACGAGATCTTCCTCGAGTACCCGGATTCCAGCGCCGATGTCACCTCGTTCATGTTTATTGAGGCGGGATCCTTCTGGGCCACCCCCGGAACCAATCTGAGCTTCAATAACGGCGCCGCCGGAAGCGCGTACGGTCTCATGTATTGGGATCCCTTGGATTTGACCGTCTCGAACGACGGCTACACCAATATGGGCGCGTCGTTCGCAACCACTGGCGGAGGTGTCCCCGCCGACCCTCCCTGCGCTGGCTGCTCTGTCACGATTACTGAGGAAGCTCCCGCCGCTGCCACTCCGGAGCCGTCCACCCTCCTGCTGCTGGGCAGCGGCCTGGTGGGGTTGGCCGGCATGGTGCGGCGGAAGATCGCTTTGCGCGCCTGAGCCGGGAGAAGACTGTTGCCACATCCGGCTTGCATCGAATCTTTCCCGGATTTGCACGCCCTTTGCAGGCAATGCGAAGAGAAAGTTTCTCTGGAACGGCCCGGGGTGCACGCTCCGGGCCTCTTTTTCACGCAATTTCAGCCGCTGAAACGGAGGCCATTCCGCTTCCTGCCCGGTATGCGATACTCGAAAAGGCATGTATAAACGCATCGTTCTCAAGCTTTCGGGCGAAGTGCTGGCCGGCCCGCGCGGCTTCGGCCTTGACGCCACCAAGATCGCCGAAATTACCGGCGAGATTGTCGATGTGCACGCGCTGGGCGTCGAGATCGGCGTTGTCGTGGGCGGAGGCAACATCTTCCGCGGCGTCGCCGATCAGGCCAAGGAGATGGACCGCGTGGCCGCCGACAACATGGGTATGCTCTCCACGGTCATCAACGCCATCGCCATGCAGGACGCCCTGGAGCAGCGCGGCGTGCAGTGCCGCGTGATGACCGCCGTCTTCATGAACCAGGTGGCCGAGCCTTACATCCGCCGCCGCGCCGTGCGCCACGTCGAAAAGGGCCGCGTCGTCATCTTCGCCGCCGGCATCGGCAACCCCTTCTTCTCCACCGACACGGCCGCAAGCCTCCGCGCCATGGAAATCAAGGCAGATGTGCTCTTGAAGGCCACCAAGGTCGAAGGCGTCTACAGCGCCGATCCGGTGCTGGTCAAGGATGCCGTCAAATACGACAAGATTACCTACATGGAGATACTGCGCCAGGGGCTGAAGGTGATGGATCTGACCGCCGTGAGCCTCTGCAAGGACAACAATCTGCCGATGATTATCTTCAACATGAACCAGCCGGGAAATATCCGGCGGGTCGTCCTGGGAGAGAAGGTCGGCTCGCTGGTCACGGCGTAAGAGCAGATGACAGATTACAGATGACAGATTACAGATGACAGATTACAGTTAAAAGCTTTCAGCTTGAGGCTCTTTGTGGCCGGCACTTGGTTCGTCACTGTCATCTGCAACCTGTCATCTGTGTTTCCCCCGGAGACGTCTAACAGGCAGTGGAAGAACGCAAACCAGCACGATTGGACGCACTGACGGGTTTGCGCTGCTTCGCGGCCATCAACATCGTCCTCTTTCATTTTTCCAATCCACTGTGGTTTGGCTGGCTGGCGCCGGTCGTCAACGCAGGCTACGTCTCCGTGAGCTACTTCATTCTGCTCTCGGGGTTTGTGCTCGGCTACAACTACAACGCGCGGGCGCGGGCCGGGGAACTGGACCGGCGCCGCTTCTGGGAGGCGCGCTTTACGCGCATCTACCCCATCTATCTGCTCAGCCTTGTGTTGAGCGTGGGCACGCTCACAAAGGAGTACGGCAGTCACACCCACGCCATGTTCTGGACCGGCGTTGTGCTCACGCCGCTCCTGCTGCAAGGCTTTATTCCCTCCATCGCCACCTTCATGAACACGCCTGCCTGGACCATGTCGGCCGAGTCCTTCTACTACATTCTCTTTCCCTGGGTGGCCCGCTGGAAGCGCCCGGAGCGCGCCGGACCGCATCTCTGGAAGATGGCCGGCATCTGGGTGCTGGGCCTGATTCCAGGCGCGCTCTACATAGCCCTCAATCCCGACGGCATCGCGCATCCTGACCGCTGGAGCTATGGCCGCTGGCTGTGGGCGCTCAAATACACGCCCTATGCGCACCTGGCCAGTTTCATCTTCGGCGTGATGCTGGCTGAGTTGGATGAGATCATTCCGCGCCCGGGCCAACTGCGCCTTTGGCTGGGACTGGGAGGCTTCGCCGGTATCTACGCCCTGCTGGCGCTGGGGCCGCTGGTACCCTATCCCATCATGCACGATGGCCTGCTGATGCCGCTCTTTGGCTGCATCGTCCTCGGGCTGGCTGGGCGGAACTGGCTCTCCCACGCTCTCGGTGTGCGCCCGCTGGTCTTTATCGGCGAGGCCAGCTACTGCCTTTACCTGCTCCACTTCAACCTGTGGCACCTGATCCACGACTCGCATGTGCTGGACTGGCTGGGTCTGGCCCGCTTCGATCCCTGGATCAGTTATGTAATCCTGATCGGGCTCGCCCTCCTGGCGCTGCACTTTGTCGAGAAGCCGGCGCAGCGCAAACTCCGCGACTGGATGCACGTGCGGAGGTAGCCTTCTATCGAGCCAGACTGCGCTGGCGGATGGCGAAGGCCGCGCTGAGGCCAAGCGCCAGCAGCACAAACGAGGGAGGCTCCGGGGTCACGGCAGGATTGCCCTCAATCGTGATCGAACCCACCGTCAGCGGGCCAGTATCGAAATCGGAGGTAAAGGCATCTCCCGCATTCAGGTCGAGGACATCGAAGAATGAGTCCGGGGTCCAGTAGCCAGGTTGGTTGTCCGTCAAGAACGAGAGTCCGGTCAGCGTGCTGCCGCTGAAAGTCGCGGAGAAGGATTCGATATCGCTCAGGCCATAGTTGAAGACATCGGTCTGCGGCGGCAGGCCGCAAGCATCGGAACTGCAAACCTGGTCAATGGTGAGGTTGAATGCGACCAGGTTGTCGCTGCCATCGACCGTAAAGGAACCGGTGCCGGTCGCGCCGGCGGTAAAGTCCTCGCCGCTATCCACGCCTGTGTACGTAAAGTCGACGGTGCCTGCCTTCGCGGAAACCGGCACAAGGCAAATGAAAGCCAGAACAGCCAGCACACCCAGGAACTTTCTCGATTGCATTCAGCTCTCCTCGATTCACTTTGACGACTTCGATCAGGCTACCATAAGGCAAATAGGAGAGAACATGTCTAATTAAGAAATATTCCGCGAATACTCTGGGAATCTTCGGCACTGATGCCTGGCATCGCGCCCGCGTCTGGAGCCAGCTCGCTCTCCGCGGCAAACTCATGGCAGACGGGTCTTACTCCTCGCTAAACGCCACAAAGCTGTGCGGGGGCGCCTCGATGTGAAACTCGGTGCGCGGCGGCCCATGCGGCCCGCGCCTGGTGCTCCCTGGTGTCGCAGCGTTGCCTTCCACCACCGCCCCCGTGGCCAGATTGCGCAGCTTGCTCGATGACCCTGTGACAGAAACCGTCACCTGCGCCGGCGCCTCCAGGAACGACTCCACCACGAAGCACTTGTTGTCGTAGGCAAACAGGCTCACCTTGCTGGGCGCATCCATCTGCACCGCGAAATCGCGCATCACGTATTGTTTGATCGCCGTCAGCACCGGCTGCGGCAGCGCATACAGATCGCTGGGATTCTCCGGAAGCGTCAGCACGAGGAGAATCCCCTTCGAGTAGCGATCCATAATCACCAGCGGCGCGCCGCGTCCGTTGGCCGTGCCGCGCACCACCGGCCACGCGTCGTTGGTCGCGAAAGCAATCTCGGGAACAAGAATCTCCACTGTCGCTCCCAGGTTGGCCCCGCTGCCCGCCCCGTATGCGCCCCAGTACTCCGTGACTTTGAGGATGTTGCCGGTCGAGTGGATCTCGGCGATTTGCTCGATCCCCTTGCCCTGAAGCGCGCGCAGCAGCCCCGAGGTAATCACCACCGTTCCGCCCTGCTCAAGATGCGTCTTGATCTTGCTCACAATCGCCGGATCGAACCTGGCTGATTCGGTAAGCAGCACGGTCTTTGCATCGGCCGGAAACTCCGGATGCAGATCGATGGGAACGCCGATCATCCCCAGGTAGTTGTGCAGGAAATCCTCGCCTGTGGATTGGTAAGGCTTGTAACTCGCAATCCCGATCGGCTTGCCCAGCTTGCCCACAACTCCGTTTACGGTCGCCAATGAATAGCCGGCCACAGTGGCGTAGTTCGCGGCCGCCGTCGAGCCCGTGGCCGCGCGCCATTTTTCCAATCCGGCCAGGGTGAAGCTAGTCTCCAGACCGCTCCACGCCTTGCGCTCTCCCGCCTCGGCCGGCTTCATCAGATCGCTGTACTGGAAGAGCATGATCTGCGGCGCCTTGGCCAGCATCGTCTCCCACAACTGCTCGGCATAGCGGTCCAGATAGCGGTTGTCGTAGGTGTCCACCCAGCCGCCGCCGTTGCGCCCCGGAGCGACGTTGTCGAAGTAGCGCATGATCTGGTAGCTCTCGTACTGCTGCAGGTGCTGGTCGGTCGTCACCGGGTCGCGCGTTTCCGTTCCGGTGTAAATACCGTCGAAGATCTTCGGCTCCTGGTCCAGGTCGTAGCCGTTGGCCTGAAAGTGCTCATACCAGTTGGGAAACTTGATGACGATCTTCACCTTGGGATTGACGGCCCTCGCCGCTCCCACTATCAGCTCGCGTGAAACCCCGTCCATCAGCTTCAGCCGGAAATCGCTCCAGCTCGCGTCCCCTTTGGCGGCGATGTCGGAGTCGCGCTTGGTGTTGTTGAAGAAAAAGTCGTCCAGGATGATTTCGTCGAAGTGCCGCGCGGTGACCTCGATGACGTTTTTCACATAGGCGCGCTGCTTCGGGTCAGTGTACGAAAACGAGACAAACTGGCCATCTCCGGCGCCCGACTCCGCCCCGGCCATATCCCCGCCGACCGAAAAGGCGATGCCTCCCGCCACCTCGACGCCGTGCGCCGTGAAGAAGCTCTTTACGCTCTCCAGCAGCGCATCGTCGGCCAGAACCCCGCTGCGGTAGCTCTCGATGTAGACCTTGTCCACTTTGACCTGGCTCGAGACCTGCTCCCAGGAACTCTCCAGCCAGGCCGGGTCCTTCATCCGCTCGACCACGGCAACGGGAATGTAGACCGCAACGCGAAAGTTGTCGTGCCCCGGCGCCGGAATTGGCTCCGGCGCTCCGCTGAGCTTGAGGCAGGGCAACGCAAGAAGGAAGAGAAGCGGCAGGCGGGTCCGGACACGCAACGTTGGATCTCCTTGAATTGCGCGGCGCCGGCGGATCGGCCGCGCCGGATGAGCCGCGCAACTCCTGGCGCTACGGAACCACCGTTTGCGTGGCATGGTTGCCGTGAGGAACGACGACCAGCGCGGCCGGTTCAGAGCCCGTGGAGGGATACGGCGCGGCCTGGGTTCCGGTCAGCGCGCCCGATGTCGGATCCAGGCGGAAGCCCGAGACAGAGTTGCCCAGATAGTTGGCCGAGTAAACATACCGGCCCAGCGCCGGGTCTATGGCTATGGCCACCGGCTCGGTGTCGGTGGCGTTGAGCTGCGTTCCGGCGGTGCCGAGCACCACCGTGGGGGTGCCGTTGGCCAGGGTAATCGCAAAAGCCGAAATTGTCGAATCCAGCGCGTTGGTCACATAAATGAACTTGCCGGTCGGGTCGATAGCCAGCGCGGCCGGCTCGTTCCCGGTCTTGAACGGACCGTTGGTCAGGAAGCTCAGGTTGTTGCCACCCAAAATGGTATAGCCGATCAGTTCGTTTGAGGCGTAGTCGGTCACGTAGAGGAAGCGGTCGGTCGGATCGGCGGCCAGGGCGCTGGGCTTGACGCCGGCCTGCCATATCATTGGGAGGCCGCTGGCCGTGGCCGCGGTCAACGCGCCGTCGGAGCCGATGGTGAATCCGAAGACCCAGCCAGGATTGGCGGTGCTGAACACCGTGCCCGCGGGCGCGGCGGGATTGTAAGCGGATTGATCGTAGACCGAGACGAAAACACCATTGCCATGGATCGTTGTGTTGTCGGCCAGCACGGCGACCCCGGTGGCAATCAGCGTATCGCCTCCGTAACCGGCGGAGATGGGGGAGAGGCTCAACTTCTCTTGCGCTGTCTGGGAGCCGATCGTGCCGGATGAGAGCGCATACTCAGTCAGCGTCGCCGAATCCGTTCCCGAAACCACATACAGGTAAGTTCCGGCGGTGTTCACCGCGAGCGCGGTGGGCCTGCTGCCCAGCGGTAGCGTGTCCTTCGACGTCAGCGTCCCGTCCAGGCCGACGCTGAGGTGCACAATCGAGCTGCTTCCCGCATTGGCGACATACAAATTTGCGTAGTCAGAGGTGACGGCCATCGCAACCGGGTTCGCTCCACCGGAAGAGACGACGGCCGCGACCGTGCGCAACGCGCCGGACTGGGAGTCCACCGCGTAGGTCTCGATCTGTCCATCGCCCGAGCTTCCCGAGGCGGCGGCGCTGGCCACATACACATAATCGATGGTGGTGATCGAGCAGGCAGTCAACACTGTGGCCACTAGAAGGCCGATGGAAGAGACCAGAAAAAGCTGGCTCGATTTACTGAACTTCATGCGCTTCCTTCGTCGTGGGCCTGTCAGGTTGCGAGCCCGGAGATATGGTTAGGATGCCCCGTAGGTATTCTAAAAGCCCGGCACGGGGTGTCGCTACGGTTGACGGCAGCGGGCCGCTGCTACTTCGGTGCGCTGCCGTGCGGAATCGCGGCCACGGCTGTCGGTTGGGCGTTCGCCCCGTAAGGAGAGCGCTGCGTGTTGATCAGCGTGCCCGCGGTTGTGCTCAGCACAAAGTCGGAGACGTTGCTCCCAAGAAAGTTGACGGTAAAGAGAAAGTGGTTGGTCGACGGATCGATGCCGATGGCGACAGGCTGAATGCCCGCGTCATAGGTGCCGATGCTGATCAGCTCTCCGCTGCTGCCGATCGAGTAGGCGCTCACCGTGCCGTCCAGCGAGTTGGCCACGTAGACATAAGGATAAGCGGGATCGGCGATGATCGCGGAAGGTTGATTGCCGGTCGAGATGCCGCCGAGCCTGGTCAGGCTCCCCCCGGATGCGACCGAGTAACTGATCACCAGGCCATTGGTGGAATCAGTTACGTACAAATAGCTGCTGCTGAAATCGCTTGCAAGCGCGGAAGGATGAACGCCAAGTCCCGTAGCGCCAACTCCCATATTATGCGGCACGCCGGGAGTGAGCGCGCCGCTGGAAGCGACGGTGAAGCCAAAGATGTAGCCCACGTTGGGCGTCACCGAGGAGTCATAGGCCGTGACGAAAAGCTCCGAGCCCGAATGCAGGACGTTGATCGCGGTCGGCACAAGCACGTCGTTGGGGCTGGAGGGCAGCGTCAGCGGCCAGTAATTCAGGCTTCCGTTGCTGAGCGGCGTGCCCAGCCCGCCGCTGCGCGTCGCGCTGGAGCCGCTGCCCGAGGCGGGCAGGATGGGAAAAACGCCCACTGACCCCGAGCACGGCTCCGCGCTCGAGCAGGTGGGAAGCGGCTGGTAGGTGTCCACGATAAACAGATTCGACCCGTTCACGGCGACTGCCAGCGGGAAGATCCCCGGCGTGTTCACCGTGCTCTGCGGATAGAGCTTGCCGTCGCTCCCGATTCCCATCTGGACGATGGTGTTGTCGTCCTGGTTGACCACATAAAGATTCGCGTTGTCGCTGGAGACGGCTTCGGCAACCGGGTTGCGTCCGCCCGAGGGGAACGGCGAAGTGGGAATCTGGCGCATCGCGCCGGAGACCGAATTGATCTCGAAGACGTCGATCTCGCCGTAGCTGTAGGGCCCCGCGGCCGTGGAACTGGCCACGTAAACGAAATCCGTGGTAGCTGTTGTGCCACAGGCAACCATCAGTCCGGCCGCCAGAAGGCTGGCCGCGGCCGCCAGCGGCAGCTGCCTCGATTTGTTGAACTTCATGCGCATCTTTCGTCCGCGGGGAAGTCTTTCAGGCCCGCAAGAATTCTGGTTTGGATTCGATCCCCTGGGATGCTCCCGGGAAACATCGCGCCCGGCATTCGGCTGCATTCTCTTGAACTGCTGATTCGTTGCCTCCCGGAGCGGCAACCGGGCGCCGCTCCGGAAGCAAATTCATAAAGCCACCTCTAGTTGCTGATGCGCCCATCCACCAGGCACCAGCTGGGTGGACCGGTCAGCGCATAGCTGGAGGGCGCCTTCGACGACTGAAGAAGTGGAGTCAGCACACCGGAGACCTGGTCCAGTGCCTGCCCCGTTACAGTTTGAGAGTCGTAGTTGGCTGTATAAAAGAACTGATCCGAGGGATCCTCGACCATGCACACCGGGCCCGCCCCGGTCCCAAAGCCGATCGGCGTTCCGCCCATTTCGCTGGGCAAAAACGGGCTGTTCATCACGTAGCCCGCAATGCCGCTCAATGCCACGGTCTTGTTGTTCACGTCCCCCTGGTTGGCCACGTAAAACCACTTGCCTTTGTTCTCGACCACAAGATAGATGGGACTGGATTGGTTCGGGTCATCGGGAATCGGTCCGCTGAGCTGCGCCGTCAGCGAGCCGTTCGCGCCCACGCTCCAGGGAATAATCTGGCTGGGCGACGTCGTAGGGGTGGAGCTGCCGACCGGCGTATACGTAATCGGGTCATTGTCAAGAATCCAGGTGTAGTTGCCCGCGGCCACGATGGCCGTCGCCTGGTAGACGCTGCCTATCGAGTCGGAACTGTTCACCGTCACAGTCAACTGCCCATTGCCGGAGGTGTAGCCGTAAGGATAAACCGTGTCCCCGGTCGACGGGGTTCCGGTCAGCGTCAGAATGCTCCCACCTGTCAGCACAAAATCAATGGGATCGACCGGAACCGGGAAATAAGTGAGGTTCTGCGTTCCGTTCGTGGTGGTCACCTTGACCTGCGCATTCTGGATCAGGCTCAGGCGGCCCGTGCTCGCATTGACCGAGAAGGCGGTGATGTCCCCGCAGGTCGTTGCGCCGTTCAGCGCCTGCGCGCAGCCGTTCGAGGTGGCCGCGGTCCCCGCCGGAAGGAAATTATCCGGCGAATCGTGGTCCAGCACGAAGATGTAGTTTCCTGAATTGTCGCTAATCATGCGGATCGGGTTCTCGCCCTGCGTGGAAAAGGTCTCCTGGAACGTCAGAACGCCGTTGGCGCCGACCGCAAACTGCGTGATGTTCGAACTCTCGCAAGGGTACGCGGTCGTGCACAGGGTACTGCCCGCGGGGTTGGTGCTCGAGCCCTGATTCAGAACATAAAGAAAACGCCCGCCGGGGAGCAGCAGCGCGCGCACCGGATTGGCCCCGCCCGAGGCCGTGGGAGGATTCAGCCCGTTGATGGGCGTCAGCTTGCCCGTATTGTGATCAATCTTGAAGCCGGCTACGTAGCCGTTGCCATTGGACTCTGACGTCGTCGTTCCCGTCACATACAAAAAGCCCACCGTATAACTCTGAACGCAGGATGTAACGCTGAGAACAACGCCAGCCGAGAGGGCGCTTATCAGAAGGGCCTTGCCGAATTTCTTGAACTTCATGCGATTCCTTCATCCTGATCAGGCGTGCGCCGACAGGTTTGCTAGTTCCACAGCAGAGCTGGGTTGGGACGGGTCCCTGTTGCATTGTAAAAGCCGAGGGCGGGTTGTGCCTAGTTTTGCCTCAAGACGGGGCAAAACCGCCTATTTTTCTGCGCCCGCCTGCCAGGCGCTCGCGGAACCCCGCCCTTCCCGCTTTCAGGTCAATTCTGGGTGCTGCTGCGGCTTGGACGCCCGGAGGGGGAAAAAGGTCAACCCGCAACCGCCGCGAATCCTGCCGGTCCGGCTGCCAGGCCGGGTTATTGATCCGGCAGGTTAAAGATAGAAGTCCGGGCGCCCCACCCTCGCCGCGTTCTGAGCGGAGCGCAGCGGAGTCGAAGAATCTGCTTCTTGACACCTTGCGGCTAGGGTGGGTTTGGATGGACGCCCCAATATCGGGACTGGTGAAGATGCCCCGCCCTACCAGACCCGGCAGGAGTTCGCCGGGTACATGGGCTGGCCCTTGGAGCAGCCAAACGCCTTGCCGAACTGGTCGAAGTTCTGCACCGTGCCATTTACCCGCCAGCGAGCCGGCGAATGAGGATCGGTGAGTGCCAGTTGGCGTATCACTTCTTCTGTATCGTTCTCGCACCAGACCTGTGCGAAGCCCAGGAAGTAGCGCTGCGCCTCGGTGTAGCCGTCGATCTTCTCATCGATGCTCTTTCCCTGCGCCGCCAGCGTATCCAGCAGCGCCATGTAGGCGATGCGCAACCCGCCGTTGTCGGCCGTGTTCTCGCCCAGGGTAAGTTTGCCGTTCAGCTTCTGCGCCGGCGTCTCGCCCCTGGCCGGGGCAGCCTCAAAGCCGCCGTATTCGTTGGCCACGCAATCGGTCCGCTCCGTGAACGCTTTGCGGTCCGCCGGCGTTTGCCACTCGCGCAGGTTGCCATTGCCGTCGTACTTTGAGCCCTCGTCGTCGAATCCGTGCGTGATCTCGTGCCCGATCACCACCCCGATGCCCCCGAAGTTCAACGCCGGATCGACCGTGAAGTCAAAGAACGGCGGCTGAAGGATTCCGGCCGGGAAGTTGATGTCGTTGAAGGCCTGATCGTAGTAGGCGTTCACCGTGGGCGGCGTCATGCCCCATTCCTTCTCGTCCACCGGCTTGCCCAGGTGGTCCAGATTCCAGTTCCGCTCAAAGACCGCGCTGCGCCGGAGGTTGCCGATCAGGTCGCCCCGCTCCACCTTCAGCCCCGAGTAGTCCCGCCACTTCTCCGGGTAGCCGATCTTGTTGCGCAGCATGGCCAGCTTCTCTTCCGCCGCCTTCTTAGTGGCCTCCGTCATCCACGGCAGGGTCTTCATGTCCTCGCCCAGGCTCTTCTCCAAAGCGGCGACAAGCTGGTCCATGCTGGCCTTGGCAGCCGGCGGAAAGTGCAGCTTCACCCAGTCCTGGCCCACCGCCTCGCCCAGCGCGACGTCGGTCGCCCGCGTACACTGCTTCCAGCGCGGCGTCGGTTCCTTCTGCCCAGCCAGCGTGTGGCCGAAGAAGGCGAAGTTCTCGTCGAAAAGGGCCTTGGGCAGGTTGCGCGCCGCGCTGTGCACCGTGTGCCAGCGGAAGTACGCCTTCCAGCTATCGATCGGCTCCTTCTCGATCAGTTCGTTCAACGCCTTGAAGAAATCCGGAGTCGCCACGTTCAGCGTCCCGAAGGGCCGGATATTCACCGCCTTGTAATAGAGCGAATAGTCGAACTCCGGGGTCAGCTTCTGGAAGTCGGCCACCGTGTAAATGTGGTAGACCTTCTCCGGGTCGCGCATCTCGGTACGGTCCATTGAGGCCTTGGCCAGGGCCGTCTCGATCTCCATCACCGCCGCGGCTTCCTTCGCCGCCTGCTCAGGCGTGTCGCCGGCCAGCGTGAACATCTTGGTCACATGCTCCACGTACAGCCTGCGAATCTCCTTCAGGTGCGGGTTGTCCGCGAGGTAGTAGTCGCGGTCCGGCAGCGAAAGGCCGCTCTGGGAGATCACCGCGATCTGCTTCGAGGAGTTCATCGTGTCCTGTTCCACGTCGAAGTCGAAGAGCGGCATCGAACTGCCTTCAGCTCCCAGTTCGCTGGCCAGCGCGGCCACCTGGCCGGCGTCCTTGAGAGCGGCGATGCGCTTCAGCGCCGGCTCCAGCGGGCTCAGGCCCTTCTGCTCGATCAGGTCTGTGTTCATGCAGGCCCCAAAGTAGTCGCCGTACTGCCTCTGAAGCGGGCTCTTGGGATCCTTGGCAGCGGCGTCCAGCTCCTCCCACAGCAGATAGCGGTTGCGCTCGTCCAACTGTGAGAAGGAACGCGCCCACATCGCCTGATCCGCAGGAACTGGATTATTCTTCATCCAGTTGCCGCAGGCGTACCGGTAGAAATCCGTGCAGGGATCGACGCTCTTGTCGATGGCCGCCGCATCGAAGCTCTTGATGGGTGGCTTGGGCGTGGGTTTTGAGGCGTCTTGGGCCGCGGGCGTCTGCGCCAGGGCCGATGCTGCCGCCAGAATCACAATGGGTGCGAAACGAAAGAAATTCATGAAATGTCCTCTTGGCAACAGGGTCAACCGGCCAGCCCATTCGCGCCGAAGGCGCCAATGAAGGGCGGCCAGGACCGGGTCCGCAGCAGCCATCTCCGTCCCTGCTGCGTTGCTCTTAGGAATCTATCACGCCGGGCGCGTCGGAGGGAGCAGAGGCCTGAAGGCGGAGGGAACAGGCGGGCGAAGGCGGAGGGAGCAGAGGGCTTAAGCCCTCTGAATGAGAGCCAATTTGCGCCGGCCTTCAGGCCCGGACCATGATCGCTTTCCCTTGGACAGATACCGGAACTCCCTTATTGCGTGAAAATCTGAATCTGCCGCGAACCACTCAAATGGGTTGCTAACGACCGGTGATCATAAAGAACATGATCCAGGGAAGCGCCGTCGCATCGTTCAAAAAGTGTGCGACGACGACCGGAACCAAGCCGCGGCGTCCCAGCAGGTACGCAATGCCCCATACCATCCCTATAAATGCAACGGGCAGCGCGATGCCTAGCCAGGGAAGAAAGCCTTGATTCAAGTAGCCTGCATGCGATAGTCCAAACGCAAGGCCCGGAATGAGGACCTGCATGGCTTTTCCGTACCCAGCGCTGGCGAATTCGGTCATCAGAAAAGCCCGAAACAGCACTTCCTCGCAGAAGCCAGCGGTGGTTCCCATTACAAGCGCGGCTACGAGGTGGAATCCAGGCGGAAAGAATGCGTATGAGATAGGGATATGCATCCCGGATAGGAACCGGAGATTGCTGGCGATAGAAAGAGCGGCGAGGAGCAGCGCTATGACCCAGGCTGGCCATCTTCCCAAGCGCCAAACGCCAAGGTCTTTGAAGGAGTATCCCCGAGTCCGTAATACGAACCAAAGCACAATTACGAAAAGCCACTCAACGATCACGCCTCCCAGAATCCACAGTAAAAAGCGCTGCTCGCGAGAGCCGTGAACCGCTGCGGGAATGAAAAGCGAAATGAGCTTGGAAACCCCCCAAATCGCCGAGGGCACTCCGAGACCTAAGAGGAGAGACTCAATCCAACAGACGAGTCGGCCAGTCGGCGCACTGGCCACCCGAGCCTGTAAGACACGTGTTTCCATGGTAATGAGTCTCCCCCGGCGCTGAGTGGTAAGTGAAAAGGCCTCACCTTCAGCAGCTATACGAGATTTTCAACAAAGAAGTTTCATCTTTGAGCCCCCCTTCTGACGGCCCATTCTCCTACACGGGAGTTTGGTTTTCCAGATTCGAATTCTGGGAGACTTGCCAAATCAGTGATTGCAAACAGGCCAATGCCCTCAGCGAGCGCGGCTTCGTCGCGCTGGTCGAATCCCTGGGCGCGGGTGGATGGGTATGCCGGGGTTTCAACCCCGGCATACCCAAACGCGGCAGGATGGTAGGACATATTAGGTCTTCGCATCGCAGACGCCGCCGCACCGCGGATAGTTTGCATATTATTTCCGCCCAGCGCGTACAGTGGAAGAATGAACCGGGACCGAAAACGCGGGCTGTTCCTGACCCCTGATCCCTGTTCCCCGCTTTTCAGGTACCCCCCCTCCCCCCATATACCGTGAAACCGTGAAACTGTGATGCGATAGCCCCCCCCCTTTTTTATTTTCAAAACCTTGCATATTAATTCGAGGCTGTGGAAATCTCCCAGGAAGCCGCATCTTGAGAAATCTGGATTCGGCTTGCAAACCGGCGATGCGCCCTGCCACACTAGAGGGTGGCCACCCAAACCATCGTCATCCTCGATTTCGGTTCGCAGTATACGCAACTGATCGCGCGGCGGATTCGCGAGCAGAATGTCTTCTCCGTGGTGCTGCCCTGCACGGCGACCATCGCCGAAATTCAGGCGCTGAACCCGCTCGGCCTCATCCTCTCCGGCGGGCCGTCGTCGGTCTACGACGCCGACGCCCCGGCCGCCGACCCGAAATTTCTTGAGCTGGGCCTGCCGGTGCTGGGCATCTGCTATGGGCTGCACTTCATCGTCCATCACCTCGGCGGCAAGGTGCTGGGCGCTCCGCGCCGCGAGTATGGCCACGCCGAAGTCGCCATCGAGGACAGCGCAACGCCGCTCTTTGCCGGCCTGCCCGCGACGCTCCAGGTCTGGATGAGCCACGGCGACGAGGCTGCCGCGCTGCCCGCCGGCTTCCATCGCACCGCCGTCACCTCCAACGCCCTGGCCGGCATCGTCAATGAGGAGCGCCGCATCTGGGCCGTCCAATTCCACCCCGAGGTGCATCACACGCCGCTCGGCCCGCAGCTCATCCGGAACTTTGTCTTCAATATCTGCGGCGCGGCTGGCGACTGGACCCCGGCTCACTTCATCGAGTCCACGGTAGCCGCGATCCGAGAAAAGGTCGGCGCGGGCCACGTCATCTGCGGCCTCTCTGGCGGCGTCGATTCTTCGGTTGCGGCGGTGCTGGTGCATCGTGCCATCGGCAGCCAGCTCACCTGCATCTTCGTCAACAACGGCGTCCTGCGCAAAAACGAATTCCAAAACGTCCAGAAGAACCTGCGCGAAAAACTCGGATTGAATATCGTCGCCGTCGACGCCAGCCAGCGCTTCCTCGCGCAACTGGCTGGCGTCACCGATCCCGAAACCAAGCGCAAGCGCATCGGAGCCGAGTTCATCGCCGTCTTCGACGACGAGGCCGCGCGCATCGCCAAAGAGACCGGCGGTGTGGACTGGCTGGTCCAGGGCACGCTCTACCCCGACGTCATCGAATCCTCCAGCGTCAAAGGTCCCAGCCAGACCATCAAGAGCCACCACAACGTGGGCGGCCTGCCGCTGCACATGCGGCTCAAGCTCATCGAGCCGCTGCGCGACCTCTTCAAGGATGAAGTCCGCCGCATCGGCCGCGACCTCGCGATGCCGGAGGAGATTCTGGGCCGACAGCCGTTTCCCGGTCCCGGCCTGGCCGTCCGCATCCTCGGCGAGGTCACCCCGGAGCGCGTTGCGCTGCTGCAGGAGGCCGACGAGATCGTCGTTGCCGAGATTAAGGCAGCCGGGCTGTACAACTCGATCTGGCAGAGCTTTGCCGTGCTGCTGCCGGTGATGAGCGTGGGGGTGATGGGCGACCAGCGCACGTATGCCTACACCGCGGCGGTGCGGGCCGTACATTCGGAAGACGGCATGACCGCCGACTGGACCCCTCTGCCCTACGAGGCGCTGAAGCGCATCTCCAGCCGCATCGTCAACGAGGTGCGGGGGATCAACCGCGTGGTCTACGACATCACCTCGAAGCCGCCGGGGACCATCGAGTGGGAGTGATTCTTCTCTGGCAGCGCGCTTATTGTCAATAGATCGACAGTTTTACAAAACAGTCATTTGGTCTGACAACGCTTGATTTTCCGGTGTTTTAATTGTAAAGTTGGGCTTCTCAGAAAAGAGGGAAGATTGCTCAATCTTAACGAAACCGAAGAACTGACCTGTGGTGTATGCAACAAGCCCTATACGTGGACTGAGGCATCACCCACGAGGCTCGAGCTGTACGGTTGTTCCTGCAATCCGCCCCGAGTGCCGACGAATGTGCCTCCGGGGACAAACCTTTGCAATTTTGGCGGAATCTGGGTTTACAGGTATCCGAAGAGGGCGAGTTGAAGGCGATAAGCGGTTCGAACTGATGTTCCCATTCTCAACTTCATTGGCAGTTTTCTCCATTTTGGAGG
>Ga0302278_10001806_pt1 | contig 25716 bp, 21 predicted proteins | sample III_Bog_N3_2_FD_194543 | JGI IMG/M metagenome (GOLD analysis project Ga0302278, IMG submission 194543) | Peat permafrost microbial communities from Stordalen Mire near Abisko, Sweden - III_Bog_N3_2 | ecosystem: Environmental > Terrestrial > Soil > Wetlands > Peat | place: Sweden: Abisko... | reverse complement strand
AAAGTAGATGTGTTCAACAGCAATTTCGCGCCTGCAAGTCTGACCGGAGTGTTCTCTGACCCAGCCATTCCCAGTGGCTTCTCTCCCTTCGGGATTCACGCAATCGGCGGCAAGATCTTCGTGACGTACGCACAGCTGAATGCCCAGGGTCGCGAGAATGTTGGCGCCGGTCTGGGTTATGTCGACGCCTTCGATACGGAGGGGAATCTTATCCAAAGTGCAATAAGCAAGGGCAATTTGAATGCGCCATGGGGCATGGCGCTTGCTCCGGCCGGATTCGGCAGCCTCGGCGGAGATTTGTTAGTGGGGAACTTCGGCGATGGCATGATCAACGCTTACAACCCGAACACTTTTGCCTTTATCAGTCAGGTGCAGAATGCTTCGGGCATGCCAATCGTCAACTCCGGATTATGGGAGATCGTTTTCGGCAGCAACGGCGTCGGCGACCCTAACACCCTGTACTTTGCCGCCGGCATCAACGGCGAGAAGGATGGCCTCTTCGGTTCCATCGCTCTCGCTTCGTCGGTAGCCGGCGGAGGGAACTTCAGCTTCACGTCCTCAGCCAGCACGTTGAGCGTCACCGCTAGCCAGCCGGGAACCACCACACTCTCGCTGGGATCGCAGAATGGATTCAGCGGAGCAGTTTCGCTCTCCTGCTCCGGCCTCCCGGCAAGCACCTCCTGCAGTTTTGGCCCGAGCTCCGTGTCTCTGACGAGTTCCGCGACTCAAAGCGTGAGTGTGTCAATCGCCGAAGTTGCGTCAACTTCACCGAATCCATACTCGACTGGCCAGCTATCCCGGGCACACCCAGCCATTACATTTGCCTTTCTTGGCCCTCTCGCGTTTCTGACGTTGGCGGGGATTCGCAGGCGCTCGCTGCTGTTGCGCGCCTTCCTGTTCGTGGGATTGATCAGCTTCGCCTTTGGGGTAAGCGGCTGCAGTTCTTCGAATTCTCCAGCCGGTACCACGCCCATGGGCATGCCGCAAACTGTGCAGGTGACAATCAACGCAACCTCAGGCACCGTGACCCACAGCATACCGATCACCGTCACGTTTCAATAGTTCCTCTTGGCGCGGCCGTCGTTGGGCGGCCGCCCACACTTAGTAGATCGGCGACTCCCGAGTGTCATAGTCTTTTCCGTATTTGTTTTCGTGGGATGCCGGCGGATGGAGTGGACTTTTGAGCGCTATTGCTCCAAGATCCGTATGATCCCGAGCGATGTGCACCTTGCGCGTGAGAGCCTTCAGCACCCCTTCGTCCGCACCCTCCACCCATACGTGCAGTGTGTAATCATCCGCGGGAACGTCTTGAATGTGGAAGCGCCCCTGGGCCTCTTCCGTTGCATAGAAGGGCGTGGTCAGCGCGATGACAACCGCGCTCATTTCTGGATGAATGTTGCAGAAGATATAAGAAATGCCTTCTCGGCCAAATGTGACATCCCTGGTTGAACCAGCCTCATAGAGGCCAAGGTCGAACCGACGTCCATCAAAAAGCGAGAAGACGTTGTGAAAGAATGGGTCGGCGTTCGGGAAATGCACAATGCTGCCGACGGGAACAATCAGCAGGTGAGGGAAGAATTGCTTGTTTTTTTGCAGGAGCGTATACGTGCGGTCGTTCCGGGGAGGCGCAAGGCGGCTCGCGCGCTGTGGAGTGAGCCAGATTGCGGCCGGAGGCAGCGTTCCCCTCGATCCATTTGCGCGCAGAGGGATTTCCAGATGCGCAGTAACCTCGGCCATATCTTGCCCTCGGAGGGCAACCGTATTCTCAATCAGGATGAAGAGGGCGGGAAGCACCGCGTAGCCGATCCAGCTTTGCCAATGGATTCGCATGGCTTAAAACCTGTATCCAGTGGCGACACCATAAACATTGCTGATCGAGTGCAGTCCAATCGCAGGAGAGCTGTCGATTCGCCGATACTCCGTGGAAAACAGCGTGTGAGCGGTCGGGCTATAGATGACATTTCCAAACACCGTCGAGTTGCGCGCCAGACTTTGATAGGCGCCGGAACTCGCGATCAAATAGCCTCGTATTTCACCCGCGAATGCATTGTCAATTCCGTATGCCGCGTTGAACTCCAGGCGCTCGCTCGCCCGCGCTTTCAGTTGTGTCCATCCTCCTACGTCGTCCAGGGGCCGGAATGAATTGTATCCACCCCCCGCCTTGTACAAATAATCCTTGAAGGCGCCTCCGCCGAGCCCACCCAGCGCCGAGCCACGATACAAGCTGCCGCTGGCCTCCAGCTTCGCAGTCAACGGCACGCGATAATCGATTGTGGCCGCCCATCCATCGAAATGAACGTCATTACCTTCGGAGTGCGGACTGAAGTATCCCCCGGCTCCAAGTTGAAGACCAGTTGCCTTATCTCCCCGCGAGTAGCCAAGTCTGGCTTCGCTTGCCGGCCAGCGGCTCTGCTCCGCCAAGCTGCCAACCGCAGGCGCCGCGCTGGTTGTTCCCGGTGAAACGGGGTCGGGTATATCCGCGAGAGCCCCTTGTATCGTGACGTGCGAACCGCCATGTTGTAGCAAGGCATGTTCAGCCCCCACCTGGGTCACCCAGTTCCAAAGATTCCCTGACCAGGCAAGCGCTGGCTGTGCGACCGCTGTGAGCGATGTAGGCGCGTTCGGGCTCACGATGGGACGATCCACCTCGACGAAAGCGCGGGTTCTGTCCCAGCTCACCTCGGCGCGGGCGGTGCGCAGTCGCGCAATCTCGTTCGTATTCGTATAACCGCCTTCTCCGAGACCTCCGAAGAAGTCCACGCGCACCTCCGCGGCCGATGACCCGCCAAACAGGTGCGGTCCACGCGCATCGAGGCCAAATACGCTTTGGCGCAGCGAAAGCCCAGTCATGCCGACTCCATTGGTGGCCACCGTTGGAGATTGGATCGCATCCACACCTGCGGAGCTTGCGAAGGAGCTCATCAGAATCAAGCCCGTGAGCTTCACCGGGAACTTAGACTCGCTCTCGACTTTCGTCTGTTCGTGAATTGCAATCTCGCTTTGTTGCAGATCCTCCTGTTCGCGCAGCGCTCCCACCGCGGCAGCGAGTTTAGCCACTGTGTCTTCCCCCTCCTGCTCCAACGGCTTTGGAACCGATGAGGCGCCGGGCGCAGCCATGTCTGCTTGCATTTCGGCAATCTGCTGACGAAGTTGCCGGATCTGGCGCTGCGAGGACTCGAGTTCTGATTCCACTTGCGCCACAATGGAAGCCAGCCTTTGTACCCTGCTTTGCATGGTTTCTGTTGTGGGAGTCTCGTTTCCCGGCATTTGTTGTGCCACTGCGAGGTTTGACGCAAGCAAGAGCATGGTCATGATCGTGTAGAACCGTGGCGAATTCACTGGAGGGTTCCTCCTTTTCCTGAGAGCGGAACATCTCGCGCTCCCGGTATAACTGGTGTGCTTACCCCTGAGAAGTCGATAGGCAGAGAAAGCTCAAAGATTGTCTCGCCCGGCGCGGTCCTCAACAATCTGACGGCTCCGCCGTGCTCTTTCGCGACGGCATTGGCCAGCGTCAAACCGAGGCCGGTTCCGCTTTGCTTGCCATCGCTGACGAAGGGCTCGAAAAGTGATTTGCGAATGTGCTCGGCCACGCCCGGGCCAGTATCCGTAATTCGAAGAAAGATCGTGCTGCGCTCAGTCGCAATCGAAACGGCCACTTCCTGCCGTCCATCAGCCCGTCGGGCCGACTGGCAACCATTCAGCAGAAGGTTATAGATCGCTCGCTGCATTTGTTTTGCATCGACGAGCGCGTATCCCCCATTTGGATCGTCACACTCCAGGCGAATTGCGATACCCTCAGCATCCGGATGCGCCCTGAGCACGGAAATGGCCTTCTCAGCGATCATGGGCAGGGAATCGCGCTCACGACGTATCCCCGCACCTGTTTTGCTGAAGATCAGCAGCGAGTCAAGAAGCTCGGTGGCTCCGTGCACGGCGATCTGAATGTCCGTGAAGAGGTCCATTCGCTCGTCGGATGAAAGGCTCGATGTGGACAGAAACTCCGCATTGGCATAGACCGCAGCCAGATAATGCCTGAGGTCGTGCGACACCGAACTCGCCATGCTGCCGATGGTCGCCAGCCGCTCCGCCTTCAGTAGAGCGCGATTCGTCTCAAGAATCTCAGTGCGCATCCGGCCAAACGCAGTGCTGAGCTCATGCACCTCTTTTGTGCCGTTTTCCTGAAGCCGATGCGAAGGATCGCCCATTCCAAAAGCGCGAACAGTGTGCGCCAGCATTTCCAGGGGCTGGGTAACAATGCGCGATAGAGCCATCATCAGGAGCGACCCGAGAAACACGGCGGCGACACCCAGCAGCAAAACCAGTTGATTGATCTCACGGGTCGCTCGATTCGCCTGCTCAAACGACTTGAGCACAACCAGCACGAGCGGACTTCCCGCTTCTCCCGAAAGATCTGTCTCGGTTGCAAGGAATTGCTCCCGGCCGAGCGAAATCTCAAAAATGTGTTCGCCGCTCGCCGCGGGTGCCGGATTTCTGACGAGCAACTCCTGCTGGTGCTGCGCCGACAGCGTACTCGCCAGAATGTTTGCACCGGCAAGAAAGGTTGCATCGTCTTCTGAAGCATGACTGATCAGGCGCAAGACATTGCTGTCAATTTGGTAGCCGCTGATTACGTATCCGAGGAGCGTCCCCCGGGTTTCGTCACCGAAGTAGAGTGGCCGAACCGATACATCGAATAACCTCTCGTCCGTGGTCACGTAGTGTTGCGAGGGTCGAGCTATGGTTTTCTCGAGTGCTATCCCAAGCGCGGTGGAGGGTGCCTTTCCCTGCGTATTCACAGTGAGTACGTGTCCATTCCTGTCTGCCAACCCAAACAGGTCGCTGCCGGCAACCTTCCATAAATCGAGCGCGCCATCGGCGATTGTGCGTTTGTCGTTGGTCGTCATCAATGCTTTGAGAATAGGCAGATTGGCGAGCAGCGCATTTTCGTGGTTCAGCGCGTCCCTGCGTTGACGCTGCAGATTTTGAAATGTGATCAACGAGCGGGCGAGGTCCGCCGATAGATCTTGCGTGGCCTGTTGGCGCACGCGGCTGCGGACGATAAGCAGACTGCCACCAGTGATCGTTGCAATCACGGCGACAAGTACCGAGACCAGCAGGACGCGAGTTCGAATGTTGTGGAAAGGCAGCATCAGTTCGCTTGCCTCTCAAGGCGCGAATTTGTAGCCGGCGCCATAGATCGTCTGAAGATGGTGTGGATTCGCGGGATCTGCCTCCAGCTTCTGGCGCAACTTCATGATCTGATTGTCGACCGTTCGTGTGGTGGGATAGGAGTTGTATCCCCAAACATCGCTAAGAAGTTCATCGCGGCTCAACACCCGCTCTGGGTTTTCTGTGAAGAATCGAAGCAGCTTGAATTCGTGAGCGGTCAGCGTGATCGGTCTTCCTTCCCTCCTGGCTGTCATCTTGCGAAAGTCGATCTCGCACTCTCCGAAAGTATAAGTTGCACTCGGCTCCGGTTTGCGTCGGCGTCGAATACAAGCCTGCACCCGCGCCAGAAGCTCGCGGGGGCTGAACGGCTTGGTAATGTAGTCCTCCGCGCCCAGCTCGAGTAGTAGCACCTTGTCGACGACTTCGCTGACGGCGCTAAGGATCAAAACCGGCGTGTCTGGCGAGATGCTTTTCATTTGCTTGCATGCATCACTCCCCGACAGTTTCGGCAGGATCAGGTCCAGCACCACAGCAACTGGTGAGCAGGAACGGAACAAGGCGACACCGGCCTGGCCGTCGGACGCGACTTCGATCCGATATCCCTGCTTGTGAAAGAGCCGGTCCAGAACTTTCTGCATGCGGATATCATCTTCAACAATCAGGATCGTACCTTGATCCTCAGTCATGGCAACACTCTTTCCTCCGATGGTTCGCAGGTGGCCCTCCTTGCAATCGTGCACCGAGCCAAAGGCATGTATTAACTTTCTGGTGAGAAATGACAATTCGATTACATTTCCTTCCAGATGGGGGAAAGCCTCAATCGCAGGCGGGGACCTGCCCTCCCATCATATCCAGCGCAAGGCTTGAAGACATCTAGTCAATTCCAGCGTGACAGTTTGGTTGATTCGTCGCGCATGAGATTTGATGGGCGCCAATGTTTCTGCTGCACATAATTTCATGCGCGAGGAGAAACGACGGTGCTTTCTGTTTGAGCGAGTCTCGGAGTCGGTGGTTTCCGATTACATCAATCTAAATCAGTACGCTTGCGCATACAGTGCTGTACTCGTTTTTGTGGCTGTCAAAACCTCCAGGAACTGGCGGAGCCAGAGGGTTCAATCATGAGGTTGCAAAGCACTCAATGTAAATCATTTAGAGTTCCCGATAACGGATCGGTAAACCCCTCGCCTTCAGGCGATTGAGGGTACTGGGCTTGTATGGATGGAAGACTACAAGCGAGTCAGCCACATTGTGCGGGACTGCAAGTATCACCTGGTGTGGACGACGAAGTACCGGTACCCGGTTCTTGGGGGCGATGTTGGCCAGCGATGCCGCGAACTGCTTCGCGAAATTTCTCGCAGCCAGGAGATGGTGATCTACGCTGGATCGATCAATCAGGATCATGTGCACATGCTGATAGCCGAGGAGAATTCAATCCTTCAGTAGCCTCCTTTCCAACGGCGGCCACACTTCCAGATTAGGTTGAGTGAATTGAGGGATTCAGACTGCGTGGCGAGAAGGGCAAACTTTCAAACTCTCAGTTGCCTTTCTCCAAGAAGTGGGACTTCGCGCCAGCAAGCAAGAGAAAAGGTGCTCATTTCACACCAAGTGGGGCCAACCTAAGAGATTCTCTGGTGGCATAAAGTCGCAGGAATGGCCCGAACAGCGGGCACTTTTGCAAATATAAGACGAATAAAAAGAATACTTTAGACTGCGTGGCGGAGAGGGGTGGATTCGAATCGCCTAATAATAAAGAAGTTACACGTCACTTTTCCGAAAATACCCCCGAAAATACATCCCCTCAACTGTCGCTGTGATTGTCAAGAGATGACACCGTTACAGGAAGGGCCATGCTATCTGATCATTCCACTGAAGTCACCTCTTTTGCGACGCCAATCTGAGAAGGGCTTACTCGCAATGTGACCGCCTGTGACAGAGGGATTTAGGTAACGCCAATTTCCTTGCCTATCAGTATCAATTCCGATTAGGAAACTAGGGCAAAACCGCATGCGCTAGTCGGTTCAAGGCTCGCGCGAGATCTCAGTTACCGACCGCCGAGAAATGGTCCGTAACTCCGGGAACGACGTGAAAATCGTCTCAAATGGAGAGTTCTTTAGCGGGATTGCTTGTGACGCACTCGTGGTGTATACTTTACTGAACCCTCGCGCACAGTTTGGTGCCAAAACCTCTTCAAGATTGGCAGCAAGGAGGAAGTTATGGGTTCCCGCACTCCAGGCGCCTCGTCACACGAGCGCCACGCCCTTCCCATCCTCAACCTGCATCTATACTTCGGGCCTTCCAGGATCTTGCTGTCGAGCTCCGCTCTGCTCATCATTTCGTTTGGATGCGCTGCTTCCAGCTACGCTCAGCCAACCATGTGCAGCATGAGGTGTCCAAACGGTTCTATGAGTGAACCCGTCCCCTGTGATGGCAGCGTTCTCCCGGCGTGCCAGAGACCCACAGCTTCGTCCACTTCCTCAGCTCCCGCAGGAGCCCCTGCTATCAATCCGGCGCTGACCAATGCTGCCCAAACCATCGGAACCGCCCTGGGGCAACGGCTCGCAAAGGCGCTTCTTGGCGGACCCGACACGACAAGCCCCGTGGACCCCGCCATCGACGCAGCCCAGCAGCAAACGGCTCTTGCCGCCCACCAGCTCAACGAAAGCGGCATTTATCTTTTGAAGCAAAGAAACTATTCCGGCGCGATCAACGAGTTCCAAAAGGCGCTCGCCCTTGAACCAGGCGACGCAATCATCGGCTCCAATCTTGAGTTCGCAAAGCAGGCGCAAAAGAACGCCATCGTGGCCGGACAAACCAGTAACGCGCTAGGCCAGCTGCTGGGCGCCGATCCCGCCGGAATGGGGAGCTCTAGCGACGCTCTGAATCTAGTGAACCTCGGCCCCGGCGCGACCCCCGTAGACCTGCGCAATGCGACAAGCACAATCATCGATCCTGCAACCCTTAAAGGGCAGCTCGACAGTATTTTTTCAGACGGCGCGCCCATTTCAGCGCCGGCAGACGCTCAGGAATTAGACAAGCTCTTTCAGCCCTCGCAACCTGCGCCGTCTTCACCCATGCAGGGCAAAATTGACAGGTTAAATGCGCAATGCGCCGCCGTCGTTCCCGGCTCCGCGGCAGACGAATCGTGCAAACAGCAACGGACAGAGCTGGAGCATGCGGATCAACAACAGCTGGATGAGATCTTTAGCGGTCCTGCTGCTCCAGGGCAAAACCAGGCCGCACCGCCGCCACATCCATAGCCCTCGTCCCGGGTCCTGTTCTTCGCCGCAATTCCACCGGACAGCATAGCAACGTTCCGCAGGTCCGCACCGTACGCATCGCCGACTGGAGAGACCCATGGCAAAGCTGCCCAAATTGTTTGTTCTAGCGTCGTTTCTTGTCCCGATTCCTCTTTTCCATCTCCATGCGCAAACTCCAGCCACCGCACCGACCAACGGCTCCGTTGCTGTGGCGCCTTCAGCGCCCAACGGCCAAGCGCCGGACGAGATGACCAGGAAGATCACCGAACTTGTGCTTGCAGGGAAATACGCTGAAGCGCAGAAATTGACGGAAGGTTTACTGATTGCCTATCCCGACGATCAGCGCCTCATCAAGGCCAAGGCGCTGATTAACAGCCGGCTCGCGCCGGGCGGTTCAACCAGCGCAGCGCCCGGCAACGCCCAGCCCAATCAACCTGCCGAGGACCCGAATGCCGAGCAGCTCAACGGCATGGACAAGGTGGATTACAACGCCCTGATTGCACTGGCGCGGCAGGCGCAGCAAACCACTGACCTCGACGAGCAGAAGAAGATGCTGCAACAGTTCATGGATCAGAGCACTCCATTCTTGCAGAAGCATCCGGACCTGACGCTGCTCTGGCAGCTTCGTGCAGCTTCAGCCGTCAGCCTGAACGAGCCAATGCTGGGGTATGAAGCGGGACAGAAGCTTCTGGCCGCAGGCGCAGCCGATAGCAACGACCCAGCATTGCAGCAGCTGCTGGGACAACTCAAGAACAAGGGCTGGCTGGATAAGCAGATAGCGGAGAAACAAGCGGAAATTATCACCACGGTGATGGATACATCGATGGGACGCATAACCTGCATACTGTTTGACAAGCAGGCGCCAATCACAGTTGCCAACTTCATCGGGCTCGCCGTGGGGAAAAAAGACTGGGTCGATCCGGTGACGCACCATAAGATGCACGGTGAGCCGATGTTCAACGGCACGACTTTCCACCGCGTCGTGCCCGGCTTCATAATCCAGGGTGGCGATCCGACAGGCACCGGAACCGGCGGCCCGGGCTATGTATTTAATGACGAGTTTCAATCCAACCTGAACTTCGACATACCCGGACGCTTGGCCATGGCCAATTCAGGTCCGAATACTAATGGTTCGCAGTTCTTTATTACGGCGGCAGCAGCTCGTTCTCTCGACCAGCACGATACTATTTTCGGCCAGTGCGATGAGGCCAGCGTTGCAGTTGTGCAGTCGATTGCCCTTGTACAAACGAATTCGGTCGATGGCAAGCCGAAAACTCCGGTAGTGCTGAATAAAGTGACCATTGTGCGCAAAGCGAAGGCAAGCGCCCCATCTCTGTAGCAGAAAGCCCCAACTTCCGATTTGGGGGTTGGAGGCTGGGTCGGGCCACGCAAACGAAAACATGCGACGACGATAGTCTTTGCTTCTCTTGGCAAGGCCTTCGGACCGCAGGCCCATTTATTTACAAGGATCGACTGAACAAATTGAATAAACAGCTATTTCCCTACCCGAGGAGGCAGCATATGAAATTCTTAGGAACACGTTCGACAACTCTGGCTCTGAGCTTGCTTCTTACCGTAGGTACGATTCCGCCACTCCATTCGCAAACGACAAGCCCAACACCCGCTGATGCCAATGCAACGGCACTCCCGTCGCGAGCCGACCAAGCACCCGACGAAGCCACCAAGAAGATCACCGACCTGGTGCTCGCCGGAAAATACCCCGAGGCGCAGAAGCTGACAGAAGGCCTGCTGATTGCCTATCCCGACGACCAGCGCCTCATCAAGGCCAAGGCGCTCATTGACAGTCGGCTTTCAGAGGGCAGTTCAACGGGCACGGCTCCCGGCAACGCCGAGCCCACTCAACCCGCCGCGAACCCGAATGCCGAACAACTCACCGGCATGGACAAAATAGATTACGACACACTCATTCTGTTGGCGCGGCAGGCACGGCAAGCCACGGATCTCGACGGGCAGAAGAAACTGCTGCAACAGTTCATGGATCAGAGTAGTGCGTTCTTGCAGAAGCATCCTGACGAGGTACTCATCTGGCAACTTCGGGCGGCGTCCGCGCTTGGCCTGGATGACCCGGCGGCAGGTTACGAAGCGGGGCAGAAACTTCTTTCCGCAGGAGCGGCAGACAGCAACGACCCAAGTCTGCAACAGCTATTGGCGCAACTCAATAAGAAAGGTTGGCTTGATAAGGAAAAGAATCAGGCCCTCGAACGAGAGAAGCTAAAGGCCACATGGACCGACCCTGCGACCGGCAACATCTGGACAAAGCAGGACAGCGGTAGTGATGTTGGCTGGAATCAGGCCAAGGATTATTGCGGAAGTCTGCGCCTTGCGGGTTACGCGACCTGGCAACTCCCGACAACTGAAGAGCTTGGGGCAATCCATGACAAGGTCATCAAGGGCGATATCAAGCTTACTGGGAAGGCGGCCCTTGCATGGGGCATACCCATTACCGGCGAACCCTGTTTCGTCATCTTCAACCAGCCAGGAGCGGGCTGGGCACAACACTGCGCGAACGCGATCAACAGAAGCTTCGTACGGGCCTTGTGTATTCGGCGCCCCGCGCAATAGCGAATCGCTTACTGATGACAACGATGGAGCCTAAACACGTGAAACCTACCATTCCCGCATTGTTCTTGGGGCTGATTTTAATTTCAGCCGTTCACGCGCAAACTTCAACCACTGGCGCCGCCAACGGTTCCGTTGCTGTGGCGCCTTCAGCGCCCAACGGCCAAGCGCCGGACGAGATGACCAGGAAGATCACCGAACTTGTGCTTGCAGGGAAATACGCTGAAGCGCAGAAATTGACGGAAGGTTTACTGATTGCCTATCCCGACGATCAGCGCCTCATCAAAGCCAAGGCGCTGATCGACAGCCGGCTTTCGTCAGGCGGCTCAACCAGTGCAGCTCCCGGCAACGCCCAGCCCACTCAACCTACAGCGAACCCGAATGCCGAACAACTCACCGGCATGGACAAGGTGGATTACGACGCCCTCATCGAACTGGGACGACAGGCACAGCTGACGACGGATTTGGAACAACAGAAGGTGTCGCTCAAACAGTTCATGGATCAGAGCGCACCATTTTTGCAGAAACATCCGGACCAGATACTGCTCTGGCAGCTTCGCGCAGCATCAGCGATCAGTTTGAATGACTTTGTAGCAGGATACGACGCCGGACAAAAGCTTCTGGCAGCACGCGTAGCGGATAGCACCGACCCGGGTTCGCGACGCTTGTTAGCGCAGCTCAAGAACAAAGGATGGCTAGACAAAAAGGCACTCGCAGATTTCCAGGAAAAGGAACATTTGAATCGATATAGCTTTCTGGGGGAGCGTCAGACTTTTACCCATTCTCGTCGAGGGCGCCTGACTCTGAATGAGAACGAGGCTGTGTACGAAGGTGCCGACGGAATTATCCGAATTTCTCGCGATGATATCCGTGAAATCCAAGCTGACGGCGGCGGCGGAGTTACTTTTCTTGAAAAGGACGCCAAGAAACTGGTATTCAGTCCCTTCTATCAAGAAGATATTCCGTGCTGTGACGTGAATGTGTGGGTGTGGAAGAAGGTCGGGGCCGTGATGGATGCAATCGTCGAGAGATGGCGATTTGTATTGATATCCAAGCCGACCGATGCAATTCAAACACTGAGGCCGCCTAATCCTTGAGAAGGTATCGGGAATGATGAGAGTATTGTCTGAAAACACGCCCCGCTAATTCCTACGCTGCCGAGGATAAGGTGGGATTTTCGATGCGATGAGGTCCGCAAGTCAAGCTTCACGATGGCGAATCATCTAATGTAAATATAACAAAATAAACAACTTATCTATGGCGGAGAGGGAGGGATTCGAACCCCCGATAGCCTTACGACTATGCCTGATTTCGAGTCAGGTGCATTCAACCGGGCTCTGCCACCTCTCCGCGTCTTAAACTACTTTATCTCAATAACTTGAATTCTTGCCCCAACGGGCTCTCATCCCCCGTATTCCCTACAAAGTACGTTGCCCGGTCCGCTCCCCCGCGAGCCTCTCACCTCAGCTTCGATCAGCATCGATTCCCGACGGACTCGAACCTTTCCAGTCTAATGGCGAAGGTCAGGGCCGTGCAATGCCGCCACTCCGCCATCCCGTCTGCCGCACCTGAAGTCTTAGCGAGATCCTCCCGGCTTTGCCGCGGGATACATACAATCGCTCGGGGGAAGCGTAGCACTTGACGACAATCTGGCTAGAGCAGATTGCGGGCGCGGCTCAAGTGACTCGTTCGTGCCAAGTCAGCTCAGCCGATGTTCGCTATTCGCCGCCGGATCGGCTCGTTGTCGCAGTACACCTGCCACTCCGCAACTTTCCCCTCTTGAATGAAGGCTCGAAAGGCGGCCGGCGCGGTCCACCAGTTCTCCGGCTTCAGTTGTCCGTCAGGTGTGTAGGTTCCCTGCGCTGTTCCCAGCATGGCCACCACCGGACCGTCGCAAAAGGTTTCTTCGACGGCAACCGTGTAGTCCGGAACCATGTGGAAGTAGGCGTTCCAACCGGCCCGCATCTTTTCGCGCCCCTCGGCCACATTTCCAAGCCCGTCGATGAAGCGGTGTTCCGCAGTCATCAGTTCAGCCAGGGCATCCACATTCTGCCGGTTGATAGCCCGCACGAATGCATGAGCAACAGATTCCGCCAGTTCGTTCATCGTTTCTTGCTCCTTACATAGCCTCGAGCAGCGTGACCGCCATGCGGTTGAGTGGCGTGGCGATGCCGTGCTTCTCGCCCTTGCGCACAATCGCTCCGTTGCGGGCGTCGATCTCCATCTTTCTGCCCCCGAGCCGGTCTGCAAGCAGGGAATTGACGGCATCCGCCGGGTGCGCGCGGTAGAGCTTCATGACCTGCTCGGCGATGTCCTCATCAAGCTTCGCTCCCTCAGCCCGGCCCACGGCGGCGCACTCGGCCACCATCTCGCGCGCCAGGCGGCTCATCCCATCTCCCCACAAAACGCCGGCCGGCTTCAGCGTCAATGCGTTGAGTGCGCCGACCGAGTTGATGCAGAGCTTCCACCAGGCCGCGGTCGCAAAGTTCTCGACAAGCTCGACCTTCGCTGCGGTTAAGGTAAACAGCGCCGCGAACTCGCGACCCAGCGGCGTATCTTCCACCTTCATCAGCGTACCGCCCCGCACGTTGACGGTGCCGTCGGACTTTCGCTCGACAGGGCAGTCGATGACCACAGGCAACAGGCTCTGCTCGTTGACGTAGGGTGCAAATCGTTCGCGATGCTCGACGCCGTTCTGCACAATCGCCACCCGCGTGCGCCCTGCGCGGAGCGCGGGCAGCCATGCGGCAGCGCCTTCCGCGTCATAGGTCTTGGTTGCGACCAGAACCCACTCCACGGCCTCTGCAGACTTTGGATCGGTGGCGTTGTGCGCGTGCACATTCACTTCGCCTTCGGGTGTGTGGACTGTGAGCGCCTTGAGCGGTCTTCGCGTGCAAAGCGTAATTTCATGTCGGCCGGCCGACTCAAGCAACCCCGCCAGCGCCCCGCCAATGGCTCCCACCCCCACAATCGCCACACGCGCCATGTGTGCTCCTCTTTGCCTCAAGCGTACATTCGTTTTGCTGCGCCGCCATGATTTTCGCCTTCGGGCGGCGATGAGGGCAAGCGCGGTTAGCTCGGCGGCAGCGCGTCCACTACTGGAACGCCGGGTGGAGGCGTAAACCTGAAGCTCTCGGCACCGACCACCGCATTCGGCTGTTCTCCCGTGAAGCTGAAGCGGGTGACTGCGCCATCGGGCTCATCAATTTCGATTCCCGTAATCGCTCCTTCGCCGGTAATCGTCAGAGTCAGCCGCGACACGCGGTTCTCCTGCCCTTTCGGCTCGCCGGTGAGTGCGTACTCTCCGTTCGGCAACCTTGCCAGCGACAGGCCGGTCATTTCCTTTCCCAGCTCCGTGTGGCCCAGCAGAAACCTGAGCGGCGAGCGCAGGTCATCCAGTTCCTTTGCCGGAATGCGCTGCACGCGGACATCGCCTTGCGTGTAGAACCACGCGTACTTTCCGTCCAGCAGAAATATCTTTCCCGCCGGCGAGGTATAGTCCCACTTCATGCGCCCGGGCTTCTTCAAAAGCAGCGTCCCGATCTCGGTTCTTCGAATCCCCATTCCCTCATAGGTCTCGGTAAACCCGGCCTTGAGCGACGTTAACTGGTTGTAGTGGCGGTCGACGCGCGCTGCCATTTCACTCGCGGTAGGCGAAGGCGCTTGGGCGGATAGCACAGGTCCGACGAACAACCCGCACAAGAGTGCCACCGCGGCAGCCAGGCCTGCGCCGCCGCGCTTACAAAGTGAACTCCGCCTCATTGCAGGTTCTGGGTGCAGTTGGTGCCGCCCGCCGGGTCGTACTTGATCACGCCAAACTGATCGCTGCAAAAGCCCCGATCGCCGCTCTTGCCTATGGTTTGCGGAACGGCCGTGATGGTGTAGCCGTTCGAGCGGTCGGTGCCGTTGATCGTGACCTTGTCGTTGCACGTGAGCGTAAATGTGTAACCCGACTTGAAGCCAGAGGGCAGGTCGCCCTGCAGGATCTGGGCCGAAGTGGGCGACGGCGGCCCTGCGGCGGGATCACCTGCCAAGGCTGGCAGCGTGCAGGCAAATCCATTGGCCGGATAGGTGGACTGGTATTGAATCTGGGCCTTGGTAATGGTCTGAACGGAGTTGATGGCCGACGTTTCATTGCCCTTTTTGGTGAGGCTGCCGATGGTTGGAATAGCCATGAGCATCAGGATGAGAATGATGGCGATGACGATGAGAAGTTCCATCAATGTGAAGCCATTGCGGCGGTCTCGCGGGCGGGGCAGCGACAAGCGATAGAGACCGCGGCGGCCAATTCGAACAAGCGTCGAGCAATTCATGGGATTCCAATGCCTCGTGGAGCAGACCGGAGACTCCCGGCCCATTCGAGAAAATGCTACAACGTACAGACGGGAAAGGGAAATGGAACGCTCAAAATGCAGGGAACAGGGACCAGCGAACAGGGAGAAGGGAACCAGAAAAGGGAACCAGAAAAGGAGGGAACGGCAGTTCCGGGGCTGGAACGCAGGCGGACTGCGGAAAATCGGGATGATATAGAATCCTCTCTTGTAGGCGGCCCAAGTCTCTCTTCCTTGAGGGACGCTTTCTCCAACCCAATCGAGCTTTATCTCCAGCGTTTCTGACATTTCGATGAGGAGTCCCGACTGTGCGCAAGTTCTCTGCATGCCTTTTGATCTTTTCCATGTGTGCGTATGCCGCGGAGCCGGCAACGGCGCCTCTACGCGGGTATACGGCGCAGCACGCCTCAAGTGAGGTGCAGTGGGAAGAGAAATTCCGGGCGATTCCCGAACCGGACCGTATTCGCGCAACCATGCAGCGGCTTTCGGCGCGTCCGCACCATGTGGGCTCGCCTTACGACAAGGACAATGCCGAGTGGCTGCTGGCGCAATTGAAGTCCTACGGGCTGGACGCAAAGATTGAGCAGTTTGAGGCGCTGTTTCCCACGCCAAAATCCCGCAAACTCGAGCTGCTGGGAGATCGATCGTTCACCGCCAAGCTGGAAGAGCCGGCGCTTCCGCTTGATCCGACCTCGGGGCAACAGGACGAGCAACTGCCGACGTATAACGCCTACTCTCGCGATGGCGATGTGACGGCACCGCTGGTGTACGTGAACTACGGCTCTCCCGCAGATTACGAGCAACTGGCGCGGATGGGCGTTTCCGTGAAGGGTGCGATCGTGATTGCGCGGTATGGAGAGACGTGGCGCGGGATCAAGCCCAAGGCCGCTGCCGAACATGGCGCGGTTGGTTGCATCATCTACTCCGATCCCAAAAACGATGGGTACGCAGGGGGAGATGTTTATCCTGAGGGTGGGATGCGTCCCGCCGAGGGAGTGCAGCGCGGAAGCGTGATGGACATGCCGACTTACCCGGGCGATCCGCAGACCCCAGGAGTTGGCGCAAAACCAGGAGTCAAGCTGATTCCGCTCGACCAGGTTCTGACGATCACCAGGATTCCCGTGCTGCCCATCTCGTACCAGGACGCGAAGCCGTTCCTCGAGGCGCTCAAGGGGCAGGTGGTGCCGGGCGACTGGCGCGGCGGCCTGCCGTTGACCTACAAGACAGGACCGAGCAAAGCGATGGCACATCTGGCCCTGTCCTTCAACTGGGACCGCAAGCCGCTCTACGATGTTGTGGCCACGATCCCCGGCGCCACTGCGCCCGATCAGTGGGTGATCCGCGGCAACCATCACGATGCCTGGGTGAACGGCGCGGAGGATCCTTTGAGCGGTACGAGCGCGGAACTGGAAGAGGCGCGTGCGCTCGGCGAATTGCTCAAGCAGGGGTGGAAGCCCGCACGGACTATCATCTACTGCTTCTGGGACGGCGAAGAGCCGGGGCTGCTGGGCTCGACCGAGTGGGCGGAATATCACGCCGAGGAGTTGAAGAAGCATGCGGTTGCCTATTTCAATTCCGACACGAACTCACGCGGATTTTTCTATGCGAGCGGAACGCACTCGCTCGAGAATTTCGTGAATAGTGTCGCGAAAGATATCAAAGACCCGGAGACGAAGCATTCGGTGTGGGAGCGCGATCGGCTGGCCGAGCGGGTTGACAGTAGCCCGGAGGTGCGGGCTGAGAACAGCGCGCGCGCCGATTCGCGGATTGAGGCTTTGGGGTCAGGGTCGGACTACACGGTGTTCATTGACCATCTTGGCATTCCCACCGTCGATCTTGGGTACGGCGGAGAGGATGATTCCGGGCAATACCACTCCATCTACGACGATTTTTATTACTACACGCATTTCAAGGACACTGACTTCACATACGGGCGCGCGCTGGCACAGACGGCGGGAACGATGGTGATGCGGATGGCCGACGCCGATCTGCTCCCGCTCGAATTCTCCGATCAGGCGGACACTTTCCATCTGTACGTGACGCAGGTGGAGAAGCTTGCCGATACGATGCGCACACAGATCACGAATCGCAACGCCGATATTGCCGATGGCGCCTACGCTGCCGCGGCAGACCCGCACGAAGCGAGCGCTCCGCCGCCCGTGGACGTTGTGCCTCCTCATTTCAACTTTGCTCCACTTGACAATGCATCGGACGACCTGACGGCTGCGGCAGCGGCCTACGAGAAGGCCTTCGCGGCACATGGGTTCGACGCCGATCCGGGGAGCGTCAATTCGATTTTGCAGGAAACGGAACATGCGTTGACGGATCCGGCGGGGCTGCCAAACCGGAGCTGGTTCGAAAACATGATCTATGCGCCCGGTTTCTACACCGGCTACGATGTCAAGACGCTGCCGGCTGTACGTGAGGCCCTTGAGCGGAAGCAGTGGACGATGGTGGATCCACAGATTGCGCGGACGGCCGCGGCCATTGAACGGGAAGTGGAACGGCTGAAGGCCGCGACGAAGGCGCTCGACAAGCAGTGATCAGGAAGCAGCGGCCAGCCCGGGCTTTTTCTGATCACTGACCACTGTCTTTCAACACACCAGCCTCGTGCGGTCGAGCTTGACTCCGTTCAAGCGGCCTAGCAGGGTCACGGCGATGTGGGCTGGATCGAAGAGCCGCCGGGCCATAGCCTGGACCATGAGCGCATCCACGGCGTCGATGCGCTCGATAAGCTCGTCCACGGTGAAGAACTTGTGGAAGTACATCTCCTGACGCGCCAAATTCGCCATGCGCGCGGTTGAGCTCTCCATTCCCAAAAGCAGGTTGCCTTTCAACTGGTCCTTGGCGCGGGTGAGTTCTTCCTGCGCGAGGGGAGTCTCTTTCAGGTGGCGAAACTCCGCCAGGATCAGGTCCACAACTTCAAGGGCGTTGCCGGCCGAAGTGCCCGCATAGACGCACAGCGTCCCCGTGTCGCGGTAGGGACTCAAGTCGCTGTAGATGGAGTAAGCCATCCCGCGCTCCTCACGAATGGTCTGAAACAGGCGCGAGCTCATTCCGCCGCCGAGCACGGTATTCAGGATGAGGGCAGCATAGCGATCCTCATCGGTAATGGGCGGCGCCGGCACACCCAGGCAGATCTGCACCTGCTCGAGAGACTTTTTGTTGCGCATGACGACACGCGCGCTCGGTTCGGGAGCCGACAGCTCATGGAGCGTTGCGCCGCCGGCGAGGTTAGAGAATTTTCCGGCCACAGCCTCCAGAAATTGATCATGGTCCAATTTTCCCGCGGCGGAGAAAACCATGTTGCCGCCATGAAAACGGTCGCCGTGGTAGTTGACCAACTGCTCTTTGTCGAGCTTGCCCACGGTCTCAGTGGTGCCCAGGATCGGCCAGCCCAGCGGATGCCCCTTCCAGAAGCTCTGCGTGAAAAGCTCCTGCACCAGGATGTCGGGGTTGTCCTCGTCGATCTTGATTTCTTCAAGAATCACGCCGCGTTCGCGTTCAATGTCAGTTGGCGCAAAGACCGGATTCAGCACCAGGTCCGCCAGCACATCCAGGGCGATGGGCACGTGATCGGCAAGCGACTTGACGTTGAAGCAGATGGTCTCCTTGCCGGTGAATGCGTCGAGGTTGCCGCCAATCGAATCCATTTCGCGGGCAATGTGCTGTGCGGAGCGGGAACGGGTTCCCTTGAAGAGCATGTGCTCCACAAAGTGGGAGATGCCGTTGGTCTCCGCCGGTTCGCAGCGGGAGCCGGACTTGATCCAGACGCCCATGGCCACCGAGTGCAGGTATTCCATGCGCTCGGTCAGCACGATCAGGCCGTTCGGCAGTACGGTTCGGCGAAGGTTTCTCTCAGTCGTCATCGTTTCCAATCTTCTTCGATTGTAGGGCAAACGGTCTCGATGGCCACCATTCAGGTCTGGGTCGCTGCCAGCGGCCGGATGAAGTTCGCCATCCGGTCATCGGGCGCTCAGGCGGCTGGAGGGCGTGAAATACTCAAGGCTGAGCCGAGCTGTGAAACCAAAAATCAACCCGGAAACGCCAGATAAACGAGTTCTGCGTAAACCAGTGAGGGAAGCGCCCGATGCACTCGTTCGATTAGATGCGGGCAGAGCCGAACGCGCCAGCGCGAAGCATCTGTTTGGCTTGGATGCAAACGGGCTGGCTGCGGTGATGTCGGAGTCCGGCGAGCCAGCTTGGCGTGGCCGGCAGTTGGCTGAAGCGATTTATCGTCAGCGAGTTGCTCAAATCAGCCAGATCACGACGCTGCCAAAGCCGCTCCGCGCGCAACTGGAATCCACAGGCTGGCAGGTGGGCCGTCCGGAGATTGCCCAGGTGTTTCGTTCAGTCGATGGGACCGAGCGTTACCTGGTGGAGGGGGTCGGCGAGGGCCAGGAAACGGTGGAGACGGTTTGGATGCCCGAGGGCGATGATGGCGAAGCAGGGGACGGGAGCGAGATGGATGTCGAGGCCTCGACTGCCCCCTCGACGGGCAAGGATGCGGGCTGGAAGCGGGCCACCATCTGCGTCTCCAGCCAGGTGGGTTGCGCGGTAAATTGCCAGTTTTGCCTGACCGCCAAACTTGGGCTCCAGCGCAATCTGACGGCAGGTGAAATCGCCGGCCAGGTGGTTGCCGTCTTTGAGCGCCACGCGGTTGAGGTGGGTAGCGCGCGCGTGAACCTGGTCTTCATGGGCATGGGCGAGCCATTCTTGAACTATCAACCCTTCATGGCGGCGGTGCGGCTGCTGGTCGAAGAGGCGGGTCTGAGTCCGCAGCGGATGACCGTGTCGACGTCAGGGATTGTGCCGGGCATCGAACAGTTTGCGCTCGAACCACCAGAGGTCCGGCCAAAACTTGCCATCAGCCTGAACGCACCGAACGACAAGATCCGCAGCCAGGTGATGCCGGTCAATCGCAAGTGGCCCATCGAAGCCGTGATGGATGCGGTCCGCAAGGTCAAACTGCGTCCCCGGGAACGGGTGACCTTCGAATACGTTCTGCTAGGTGGCGTAACTGACCGTCCGGAGCACGCGCGGGAGGTTGCGCGTCTGGTTCGCCGCACGGGGCTGCCTGCCAAGGTGAATCTGATTGCCTGGAATCCGGGGCCGGGCATCGAATATGCGATGCCGCAGGCGGACGCCGTGGAAGCCTTCCGCGCGGTACTGGTGTCGGAGGGAATTGCCGCCTACGTACGAAGGCCGCGTGGCCGCGACATCTATGCAGCGTGCGGGCAGCTGAAGCGGACCGTCGAAGGGTAAACGCAGAACAGGCCTCCTCTTTCATCCGCGAAGTTTCATGATGAAAGAGGAGGCTCGGTCTGGAGCAGTCGAGAAATGACTTGCGCCGGAAGGCGCTACTGATTCGGCATGGTAAAGGGTTTCACGCTACCGCAGTCTGCTCCCTTGTAGACCGAAGTCGAATTCACCGTCATGTCGACGGGGTGCGAGTTTTGCCCCATCTGCATGGTTCCGGTAATGTGCACCTTGCTCTGGGTGGTGTTGGCGTCGGTATAGGTGGCTTCAACGGTGCCGGTCCCGGTCATTTGTCCGGTGCAGTTGATCTTTGCGGTCATGCCGTTGGGCTTGATGGAAACGTCAGTCACCTGACAATTGCCGCGCTGCGGAGCCGGCGACGGACCGCCAAACTTGTCGATCATAGCCTGGGTAACGCAAACCTGCATGGTGCGCGGCGCCGCCATCGAACCTCCCGGCATCGTCATTCCCGGAGGAAGTTGCACTCCCGGAGGCAACTGCGGCATCTGGGGGGCACTGGCGCCACCCATGTTCATGGTGGTGGTTTCCTCGTACAAGCCGGGCTTTCTTTGTGTCTGGGCGCCAACGACAAGAGTACAGGCGAGCAGGCAAAGGCCCGTCCAAACGGAAAGAAAAGTCTTGCGCATGACCGAATTCTCCTTGATTGCGCAGGCAGTGGGCCGCGCGAGCTTTCACTGTAACTCAGCGACGAATCGGCGGGAAAGAGAAAATGCTCAAGCGAGCGCGGAAATGGCAGTGCGTCCCAGCGCCAGGAGCGCACCGGTGACCAGACCGGCCTCATGGCGGACGACGCTGCCTTCGCTGGCAAAGTTGCCGGCGATGCAACGAACGCCGAGCGCCTGCACCCGCTCAATGTCGGCGGCAATCGGCGCGGCGCCTTCGGCCTGATAGCGTGCCAGCGTCTCGGGAGAAAATGGGGCCGTATTGACTAGCGCGCAGTCGAAGATGGGCGCACGCGTGTGCTCGTAGATGCGCTCGATGTGCTCTGAGGCCGTCAGGCCAAGGCTTTCGTTGGCCTGCGTCATCAGGTTGCAGATGAATACCCGAAGTCCGCGGGCGTTGGCCAGCGCCCCGGGAATGCCTTCGACGAGAAGGTTGGTAATGAGCGAGGTGTAAAGAGAGCCTGGTCCCACGGTGATCAGGTTGGCTCGCTCAATCGCCTCCATGGTCTCAGGCAGGGGCGCCGGATTGGGCGGATCGAGCGTGAGCTCAACAATGCGGCGGTGGCTGGCGGTGATGTTCGTCTCCCCACGAACAAAGGATCCGTCGTCCATCTCCGCCACCAGCGTAGTGTTCGCCGTGGTGGCAGGGTAGATGCGGCCGCGCGTCGCCAGAATTTTTGACGACAACTGGACGGCCTGGGCAAAGTCGCCCGTGATCTCGGTAAGAGCCGCCACAAACAGGTTGCCGAAGTTGTGGCCCTTCAGGGAATCGCCCCCCTTGAAGCGATGATTGAACAGGCGCGCCAGCAGTGCTTCTTCCTCGCTGAGGGCCACCATGCAGTTGCGCAGGTCGCCGGGGGGAAGCATGTTGAAGCCCTTTCGCAGCCGGCCCGAGGAGCCTCCGTCGTCGGTCACGGTGACCACGGCGGCCAGGTCGATGATGGACCCCAGGTTGTTGGAGGTTTGGCCGGGAGACAGGACATGGCGCCGCAGACCGCGCAGGAGCGTGGAAAGGCCCGTGCCGCCGCCGATGGCGACCACGCGCAGGGGCTGGATGAGCGGGGCTGCGTCAGGGCCGGAGGAGGTCAGCGAAGGGGAGCTGCCGTTCTGAGGGTTAGCGGAATCCAAAACAAGCCTTACGGAACTTCAGGATACAGCAATTCCGTAAAGCGCGGGTCATCCACCATGCTCTGGAAATCGTTGTCTACGCGTGCTTGCAGTCGATTGCGCGGATTGAGCTCAATGGCGCGGGCCAGGCTGACCAGGCACTCCTGGGCCTGCCCGGTGATCGCTTCAAGAACCGCGAGCCCGTAAAATGCGTAATCCGCATCGGGATAGCCAGCCAGAATGCTGTTGAATTGCTCCCGGGCTTCCTCGTAGTAGCCGGTGTTCAATTGCGATACGGCATAGTCGTAGTGCTCCTCCGGCGTGGCGAAGGTCAGGCTGGGGCGATCAAGTTGCCGCTGGCAGGTGGTCATATACATCTTGCAGCGTTCCTTGATTTCCATCGGCGCGGTAGTCAGCAGCTTTTCAAAGGCCGCCATGGCGCGCTCGAATTTGCCCTGCTGCAGCAACTGCACCGCGGCCTGGTATTGCTGGAATGCGGGTCCCGTGGTCGTGCTGGAGTGGCCGTCTGATCTGGCGGCAACGGGGGAAGTTTTCTTGCGGCTAGGCGCCGCCGATCGGGCCTCTTGCGTCATGGTTTTGCCTGGAGCGCGTCGTCCTTTACGCCCGAATCAGCCGATGCATCCGGCGAAAAGCCCGTGTGCGGGAAATACGCTGCTCAGGCACCTTTTATACGCATAACCCCGTAAAACGTCAATGGGGCAGTCCGAACAGGAGTTCTTCAACTCTCCGGTCCCTTCAGCATTTTGCTGTAAATTTGCGGGTTCAGCGTCGGATCGTTGTACATCTTCAACTGGCGGTAAGCCTTGAATTGCCGGGAACAGTTCAGGGTTTCGTGCCAAAGATCGTCGAGGCACCCGGCCAGATCGGCGCGCTGACTTTCAAGAATGGTGAGACGGTTGCGGTTGCGGGCCGCATGACCCTCGGGAGCGTATTCCCGATCCGCCTCCTCGCGCGTGTGGTAGATCTTGAGCGAAAGAATGGACAGGCGGTCGACGATCAGACCGGGCGACTCTGAGTTCATGGGAGCCTGCGCGTTGGGCAGGCCGCGGGATTCAAGCCAGTCCAGCAGGGCGCGGTCCAGTTCCTCAGCCAGATCGTTGCGGCGCTGGTTTGTCCAGTCGATGCGGCGTTTAACCGCAGCCAGTTCCGCGTCCGTCACGCCAGTTGCCCGGGCCTCATCTTCAATGTGCCAGAGCTCAAAATTGGCGCGGTGTTGACGGACAACCGCTGGAAGCCAACTCTCCGCCAGGTCAAATGTCACACCGGTTGCTGGCTCGGTGTGCAGTTGCTCCTCGGGCATGGGCGTCTGATGGTGCCAATTACGTGTCTTTTCGTCTTGAACTTCGACGATTGCATCTGCCGACAGCATTGGGAAAAATTCCTTGGTGGATTGGGTGTAAATGGGCCGGTTGGGGAACAGACTCAAATGAGGCTGCACTTCTATGGTAGAACTATCCTCGCACGGTAGTCCAAGCCAAAGAGCATTTTGCGCTGGATGAACCGGAGTTTGGACCGGAGGATGAACCGGGGGCAACCGATGGCTGCCGTTGAGAGCGAGGGGCCAATGCCGGAGTCAATCGAGAGAATTCTCTGCATAGCCAGTGAAGAGAAAGGCCAGGAATTTCTGCGCCAGTGCGCCGGGATGGGGGTAAGGCCCAACCTTCTGACCCTGGAGCGGCTCCGCGACGCCGACTGGCCGCGGGATGTGCTCGAAGACCTGACCACGATGCCGTCCGGCCTGACCCGCGAACAGATTATGAACACTGTTTCGTGGATGGCTCGAAGCAAGAGCTACGACCGGATAGTGGCGCTCGACGAATATGACCTGGAGACCGCGGCGCAGCTCAGAGAGCACATGAGGATACCCGGCATGGGCACCACCACCGCCGGCTGCTATCGCGACAAGCTGGCCATGCGGGTCATCGCGCGGGCCTTCGGCTACCCCGTTCCGGAATTCTGTCGCGTGTTGAACTACGACGAGCTGCGTGATTATATGCACCGCGTGCGGCCACCGTGGCTGCTGAAGCCCCGCTCTGAAGCCTCGGCCGTGGGCATTCGCAGAATCGACGATCAAGAGCAACTTTGGCGGGTTCTTGACGATCTGGGTGACCTGCAGAGCCACCACATCCTCGACGAGTTTGTGCCTGGCGACCTGTTCCACGTGGACTCGATCGTGAACGACCGTGAAGTCAAATTCTCGGTTGTTCATCAATATGGACGGCCGCCCATGAATCTCATGCAGGTCGGCGGAATCTTCGCCATCCAGACAGTGGATCGCGCCAGCCTCGACTGGAAGGAACTGACCGCAATGAATCGCGGCGTTGCGCCCATGCTGGGCATGGTGCGGGGCCTTACCCACGCTGAATTTGTGCGTTCGCACGCCGATGGCCGCTACTACTTCCTTGAGGTTGCGGCAAACATCGGCAATTCGTTGATCCCTGACGTGGTGAAAGCGGCCAGCGGCATCAGCCTGATGCGGGAGTGGGCGCGGCTTGAAGTGGCCGATCTGCGCGGCCAACCGTATACCCTTCCTGAACCCTTTGAGAGCTACGCGGGACTTGTGCAGTGCCTCTCGCTTGCGGGTGAGCCGCACACCGATGGATTCGACGATGCCGAGATTATTGCGCGCATCAAGAAACCGCATCAGGCTGGAGTGATTGTTCATTCAGACAGGCCGGAGCGCGTGAAGCAGTTACTGGACGAGTTCAGCCAGAAGTTCACAGATCAGCTCATGACCCATCTGCCCGAGCGCCACTCCCTTGAAGACCCCGGCGGACGGTGGAGCGAAGCATAGAGCCCGTCATGAACTTTCCCACGGGTGGCGTTGCGGACCCAGATCGGGCCTGGCCGGGATTGGAGAATTGGAAGGCGTTGACATCAACGCCCTCCCATAAATACCCAAGGGCCGATCCGCCAATCGCACGACGGGCGGGAAGAACGGCCGTGACAACGAGGGGCCCGCTGTCGTTAGTCCGACTTTGGCTGCGTGACCTTGTTCATCTGCAATGTAACTGCGGTCTGCGAGAACAGTCTGCCGTTGACGGTTGCATGAGTCTGCACGGCGATCAGTGTCTTGCACAGAAGGATGCCCTCGAAGTTCGAGGTTGTTCCGAGCATCGAGAGGCCGGCAACCTGCCAGAATACGTTCTTGGCCTGTGCACCGCCTTTCAGGTGAATGGTGACACCGTTGCTCTGGTTGAGATTCCCTGCAATCTGGAAGATCCACACGTCGTTTGAGGAGCCTGAGAGGGTTACATCCGTGGGAATACTCACGGTTGTGCTCCATTTGTAGAGGCCCGGCGCGAGCGT
>Ga0302278_10001805_pt1 | contig 25718 bp, 23 predicted proteins | sample III_Bog_N3_2_FD_194543 | JGI IMG/M metagenome (GOLD analysis project Ga0302278, IMG submission 194543) | Peat permafrost microbial communities from Stordalen Mire near Abisko, Sweden - III_Bog_N3_2 | ecosystem: Environmental > Terrestrial > Soil > Wetlands > Peat | place: Sweden: Abisko... | reverse complement strand
AGGGCCTGGATGGCGTGTTCCTGGCCGCTGATGACCCACTTCACCATGTCGCCGATGGAGATGACGCCGACCACCCTGTCGCCATCGAGCACAGGCAGGTGGCGGAAGTGACCCTGGGTCATCAGATTCATGCAATCGTCCACGGTTTGGTGCGGAGTAACGGAGATTACCGGGCTGGTCATGATTTCGCCGACCTTGGTGTCCCTGGAGGAATGACCCTGCAAAATGCACTTGCGCGCGTAATCGCGCTCCGACAGGATGCCGATCAGCTTCTGCCCCGACATCACCATCAGGGCGCCGACATCGTACTCGGCCATGAGCGCCAAGGCGTCGTGCACGGTCTGCTCGGGAGAGACGGGCAGGACTTTGTTGAATGCCTTGTTCTTGAGCACCTGGTCAACGGTGTCAGTGATCTTCATGGGTTCCTCCGTGGGCCTCAGCCAGGGATATGCCGCGTGACCCCCGTGGTCGCCGGGGGCCGTTGCCGTGGAAGAGAAGTATACGCTGGCTTGCATTCCCCTGTCGTACCTTCTTTGTAAAACATGAGATGGGATGGGGATCACGAGCTGTTGTTCGGCGGGAATCTCCTGGGGGTTCGCCGGGGCTTCCTGGGAATTGGGGCTGCGGAGATCGTGCTTCCCCGGTCTCCAAAAGCGAGAGACCGGGGGCACCCGGCCGCTCAGATTGTCAGGCGGCGGGCTGGGCCCGCAGGCGCCGGATGCGGTAGATCACGGTGAGGAGGGTGACGGTTCCGCAGGTTAAAAAGCTGGCGCCGAGGCCGATGATGAGGGAGTTGTCGTGCTCGTAGACGCCGTGGACCACTCCGATGACCTGAAGAATGCAAAAGCCGCCGAAGGTGACCAGCGAAACGCCCTCATCGCTTTTCTTGCGCCAAACGGCAATGGCCTGGGGCACAAAAAGAGCCGCATTGCCCAGCAAACCCAGACCGAAGACGAATGTAACGATTTCTCTCATTGGATGGATCCCGGAAGACGGGGAAGTTCTCCTAACCGATGTTCTCATTTTTGGGCCGGGAGTGGGACTTGGCGGAAGTGGGTCAACTTGAATCCAGGGGGTTCAATCAGTGGTGTCCGGATTGACGGTGATCCGCTCGGAATAATTTGTCACACCGGTGCTACGATGGTGCGTTGGAAAATCTCGCACTACGGAGACATCTATGGGAGATTTGCTTCAGCCTTGGCATCTGATCCTGCTTTTCGTGGTTTTCTCTTTTATTGTCTTCCCCATCAGGGTTCTTCCATTCTGGTTCATCTGCAAAAAGGCTGGCTTTTCGCCGTGGCTTTCCCTGCTCTACATCGTTCCGTTCGGCGGCTTTGCTCTCAACCTCGTGCTCGCCTTTGCCGATTGGAAGGTGATACCGGCGCCTCAGGCGCACTGGCCGCCGCAGCAGGCGATTCCGCCTCAGAGCTGATGCAGGACTGAGAGTAGCCGTCAGTAACGAAGCAGTAATTGACGAGTTGCCGGTGATCCAACCGCGACGGACACATGTGCCTCAATTCGCATTTACGGTGCATTCAGATTAGATTATTCTTCACTCATGAAAATCGGACGAATCGGGCATGTTGCCGCGTGGTCTGTATTAGTTCTATTGATTCCTGTGGCGGCGCTCGATGCTTTTATCGTGCTGGGCGGGTTCTTCACGATGAGCAATGCAGAAGCTGCGATAGCGGACAATTGGAGCTGGTTTAATGCTGGCCCTTTTTCGTTTTTGCCAGCATTGGTAATGGGCATTATCTCCGTTGTGATTTTTCGAGGTTCGACTTCCAAAACATTCCCGACCTTAGAGAGTGTCAACAAATGGGGCCGCAACGCTGTTTGGTTGCCGATTCTTTGGCTTGCTTACGGAGCATGTCGATTCACCTGGGTAAACCTCTGGGGCAACGGCTTTGCCCGCGAGATGAACCACGCACTGTATATCTCACTGGTCTCTGTTCCTATGTTGATTGCCGCGCTTTGCTTGTGGCTTGTCCGAATCCCGCGAGTGGACGGCGGCGGCGTCCCTCCCCGCGATGAAACATAGGCATGTTTGGTTGTGCCCGGATCGTCGCCAAACAGGAAGTAACCCGACTTCGGGACACGTTACTTCAACGCTAGGCCGGATTTCGATTCAAACTGACCCGCTACCCGATTTGGCGGGGATTTGCAGAATAAAAACCAGGGTCGCAAAATCAATCTCCAAAGCGTGCGAGGCTGCGGGCGCGTGCCTTTGCGGCTTCGTCCTCGCGATTGCGCGGCGGCGCCTGGGTTTGAAGCTGGCCGAGAAGACGCTCGGAGGCGGCGGCGATTTCGTCTACGGCTTGCGCGAAAGCTGCCTCGTTGGCTTTCGACGGATTGTTGAACCCGCTGATCTTGCGCACGAACTGAAGGGACGCATCGCGCATTTCACCCGCCGTGGCGGGCGGGTCGAAGTTGAAGAGGATTTTGATATTGCGGCACATGGGCGATCTCGCTTGATGATCGCTGAAAAACAGGGAATAGGGAATAAGGAATAGGGAACAGAAGACCCGAGACCCAAGACTCGAAATCGGAAACCAAAAGACGAGGGAGCAAGTCGGCAGGTGAGCGGTAGATTGAAGGGCGTGCTGTCCCACCCTTCAGTCGCTGCAGCGGCCGAAGGATGGGTCAACCGCAGGGGCTGTTAAAACTCGAACTTGGCCCCAAACTGAATCTGGCGCGAGGTTGTCGAAGTGGCCGTGATTACGCCGGCAGTGGGTGAAACCCCTGAAGTCGCCGAGGAGAATACGACTTCATTCGGGGTGGTGAAGTTGGTGTGGTTGAGGATGTTGAAGAACTCGGCGCGGAACTGGAGCCCCAGCCGTTCCGTGATCTGTGTCCTCTTGGCCGCGGAAAAATCCACATCGGTCAGCCCCGGGCCCACCAGCGAGTCGCGCGAGGCGTTGCCGTAGGTGCCGCACGTCAGGCTGCTGCCGCACGTTGCGGTAGCAAAGGTGATCGTGGGCGGGATGAAGGCATTGGGATTGAACCACTCACCGGGCGTCTTGGGATAAAGGTTGCCGTTGAAGTTCGGATTCCGGTTGGGCCGCACCGGGTTGCGTGAGTCGCCGTTGCCGGGTGCGTTGTAACCGAGCTGCGGCGAAAAAGGAAAGCCGGTCTGCGTGGTCACGATGCCGCTCGTCGTCCATCCGCCGGCAAGAAAGGAAATGGGCGCTGGCCCAGCATTGAAGAAGTGCCGGTTGGGGCCGAAGGGCAGATCGTAGCTGCCGTTGAACGACGCCGACTGACGCACGTCGGTCGCTGCCGGACCCCAGTCCGCCTGCGGATGCACCGGGTACGACACAAACGCCGGCGTGTTGCCGCTGACGCTGGTGTTCCACGCCGAACCGTCGTCCAGGTTCTTGGAGTACGTGTAGTTGCCGCGGAGCTGAAAGCCGTTGGCGAACGACCGCCGCACATCCACTTCCAGCGCGTTGTAGACGCCTGCGCCTCCTGAGACCCATGAGGTTGTATTCGCCAGGCTGGGGTTGGCCAGTGCAGCGGCGGTGGCGGGAGATGCGTATGGGTAGTAGATTTGCCCGCTGGCCGTGAAGCTTGGCACGGGCTCGTTCATGTCTTCCGACAGGATCTGGCGGTAGGCGTGGAAGCCCACGTAGCCAACATTGAGCGAGGTGTGCGGGGCAATCTGCTGCTCGATGCGCAAGCTCCAGGTGAGTACCGTGGGCGTGGGCAGATTGGGCTGGATGTTGCTGGGCGAAACTTTGACCGTAGATGGCGGCGGTATGCCGGGCGTGAAGTTAAGGCTCGAGACCGCGACGGTTTTGAGGGATTCGGCGGTGTTGAAGGGCGCGGTCTGGTCGGTGCGGTAGTCCAGCGTGTCGAGCAGGCTATAGTAGACGCCGAAGCCGCCGCGCACCGCGGTTTTGCCGTTGCCCAACGCGTCCCAGGCGAAGCCCACGCGGGGCGCAGGCAGGAATTTGGCGCGGTTGGTCCAGAGCGCCGAGTTGCCCACGATGGGCGTGGTTTGCAGAACGCCGCTGACGATGTTGTAATTCGACGCGCGGCCCTGCGCCTCGTTCCATCCGTTCGTCGACTCCGAGCGGAAGCCCGCGCGCACTTCAAGCCGCGGCGTCACTTTGATCACGTCCTCGAGGAAGACTGCGCCTTCATACGAGCGCCAGCCCAGTTCGGTGGGCGCGGGGACGAGCGTAAACGTGGCGACGGTTCCTTGAAGAAACGTGGTTTCGGTGCTAAACGAGGCCTGCCCGTACTGGTCCTGCGCCAGCAGGTCGTTCGCCTGTACCCGTTGCAGCCATCCGCCGGCTTCCACTTGATTCCGTCCGCGCGACCAGTAGAGATGGTCGTCCTCGGTGAACAGGTTGCGCGCGGTACGGTTGTTGCTGCCGACATTCGCGCCCGCGCCGGTGATGGACGATGCGCCGTTCGAGGCCGTGCTGCCGCTGATGACGATGGCGCCCACCGGCTTGCCCGACACCCAGCCCGGAACGCCGCTAACAGGAACCAGACCGGTGAAGTAATAGCTGCCGCGCGAATAACCAATGCGAGCGGTGTTCAAAAGCGAAGGCGAAATGACGTGCTGCTCCTGAACACTAGCCACCTGCTCGCGCAGGCTTTCGTTCGCGTAGCTCAGGGGGTTGGCCGAGGGCGTGTTGGCGGCGCTGTCGTCGACGGTGTAGACCGCGAAGAGCAGATCCTTGCTGCCGATGTTGTCGTCGAAGCGCGTGGTGCCGAAGTCCTCGTGAATGTGCTGCGGCGGATGGCTGAAGGCCTCGGCAATGCCGCTCGGGTTTCCATTCGACAGCAGCTCAGGGCCGTTCTGGACCGGCCACAGATTCAGCAGCGGCGCGACGGCTGCATTCACGCCGACGAATTGCTCGACGCCCGAGGAGTTGGGAATGTATCCCAGGCGAGCCTGGTTGTCGGGCACCAGGGTGACGTCGCTCAGGCCCCAGGCCTGCCGGAAGCCCTCGTAGTTGCCGAAGAGAAAGAGCTTGTCTTTGCGGATAGGCCCGCCCAGCGCGCCGCCAAACTGGTTGCGCTGGAACTCGGGAATGGTGGCCTGATCAAAATAATTGCGCGAGTCGACGGCGCTGTTGCGCAGGAATTCGAAGACCGTGCCGTGCAGTTGGTTCGAGCCGGAGGTGGTCACGATGCTGACCTGGGCGCCGTCGCGCTTGCCGTAGCTGGCGCCGTAGGTGTCGGTGACGACGTTGAACTCGCGCACTGCGTCGACGCCGAGGAGTTGGCCGCTGGTGCCGCCCGGCGTGACGTTGATCAGCGACGCGCCGGTGTACTCGATTCCGTTGAGCAGAAACAGATTGTCCTGTGGACGACGCCCGCTGACGCTGAACATGTTGCCGACGGACGAATTCGAGGTGCCGATGCCGCCCGAACGCTGCGCGGTGTAGTTCACGGTGGCGGGATTGAGCGTGAGCAGTTCGTCGTAGCTGCGCCCGTTCAGCGGCAGCTCCTTGACCTGGCGCTCGTCGATCAGGCCGGAGGTTTGCTGCGAGGTGGTGTTGACCACGGGGTCGCCCGCATCGACGACGACTTCTTCGTGCACTGTGCTCACGCCGATCGTAAAGTTCACCTGAGCGCTCTGGCCGACGGCCACGTCGATGCCCTTCTGTTGCTGCGGCTGAAAGCCGTCTTTCGCCACGGAAACCGAGTAGTTGCCGACGGGCACGCTGGGCGCGGCGTAGCGGCCATCCGCGCCAGTCAAGAGAATTCGCGTCGCGCCGGTTTCTGTCTGCCGCACCGTGACGGTGGCGCCGTTTACCGTGGCCCCGGTGGCGTCGTGGACGGTTCCGGCAATGGTTGCGCCCACAATCTGCGCGCCGGCCGGAATTCCGCCTGCGGTTGCGATGGCTACTGCGAGAAGAATTCGAAACAGTTTTTGCTGAAGGGACACGGTTGCCTCCTGAAGGGGAATTGCCAGGCCCGTTTCTGTGGGCTGCTGGGGAATTGTGCCGGGCGAGAACGTCCGCGTAGGAGTTTCGCGCGCGCGTGCGATCAAGTTGAAATGGGAATGGGGAATTTGCTAGCGGCTACAACAGCAGCGGCGACAACAACAACCACTGGCCCGCCGGGAGGCAGGCACAAACGGCCGCGCATTGGAGAGAAGGCTCATATTTGAAACAAGGACCGCGTCCATGACCGCGGCCTGGGGGAAGTTACCGCCAAAAACACGAAAGCCGCGCCAGCAAGTGTGCTGTCACGCGGCCTTGAGTTTGAAGCTATTCGCGAGTTTACGCACAAGGCCGGTGTGACGTGCAACAACACGCCCGACACACCGACACTGTGAACTCAAAACTCATAAACAATACGATACCGATGGCTGAGATTTTGGTCAAGCGAATCCAAGAGTGGATAGTGGGTCAGTTTGAATTCGATGCCTTCACGAATTCCAGACACGGCTGGCATGCGAGGGATTCCCCTAAGCGTTTCCCGCATTTATCGCAGGGAGTAAAGACTTTCTGAATGTTGATCTTCTTCGCTGTAGCTTTCGTCGCTCCGTAGAACTCCTCGCGACTAAATCCGCTTTGCGAAATGAGGCTCTTTATAAGGGTCTCATCAAATTCCTCGTAGTCATCAACGGGCACAACCCTACGCTGTCTGACGGCGTCTGCGTCCCGTTCATAGCACGGGTGTTTCCCGACACGGACAAGACGGAAGTGCAATCCGAGGAAAATGGCGACCATTTCGGACTGTTTTAACGGTGGGTATTTTCGCTTGCCCATGCTGCGTCTTTGCTTGCCTCAACAGTGAACGACCCTCAGCTCTTCATTGAGAGATGTCGGGATTACAATCGTTGCGAGTCGATTCTTAACCCCGAATAGATCGGTGAGGCGATCCCACAGCACATGCTGGTAGTACCTTACCCATGAAGCGAACGGCGCGCGTCTTGGTATCAATCCGTCAGGGCGCTGCTTATTCGACAGCACCAGATGGACATAAGAAAACATAGCGACCTGAAGACGGCGAATGGCTTCCTCTTTGGTCTCGCCGCGAGAAAGCAAATTCAACGTTAAGCATTCCCCGTAGAACACACCTTGCCGCTCATACACGAACGCCTTAATATGAATTTTCTCGTTGCAGTGCCTGCAAACAAGCGAGGGTACCATGATGATGGGCGAACCACAGCACCGGCATACGCTCACCCTTTCAATCGCCTCTTCGAGGCGTTCTGACAATGGGACATAAGTAAGGCGATCATCCATATGCATCGTCTCAGCAGCTGACGGCATCGCGTAGCTCACTTTCAGGAGGTTTGGCTGGTTTACCAGGCTCTGCTAGTGCCGCCTGCACAGTGCGGAACGCTCGCACATTCAAGTCCATTCAGACCTCCGCGTCTGTTGGACGAACCTTCTTACAAAGGTGGGATGCGTTTTTCTCCCGTGGATGTTATGGCAACACCTAGGGCCCACCATATACTGCGTACATCGGCCACAGAAATACCCAATTGAGGGAATAAAGGTACCCGCGTCATGTTACTAAAGTACTGTATTTCAAACTGAGCCACTACCCAAGTGTGCGCTAGTTCTCCGGCCGGGGGGCACGCTTGAGAAAGCGCGCGCCGAGAGCGCCTCCGGCAATGGCAAAGAGCACCAGGGTTCCCATCAGAAAAGCGATCAAGAAGAGGACAAAACCGGCACGCCCTTCCGGAGACATCATCAGGGCCTTGATGGTGGCAACATTCTGCGCGTCAGCGCCGGCAGATGCCTCTTGCGCCTGCCACTGATTCACAACGTCCTGCCACAGGCCGTCGAGCCAACTGCCCTGGTGCAGCCAAAAGCGCATGGCATAAAGTGAAAGCCCGCTCACGGCGGCGGCCGTCCAGCTTCCCAGCACTCCGGTCACAAAACCGATGCGCGCGCCGGCGCCGACCGTGACCCAGGCCGGCTGATGGCTGCGCATGTAAAGCGCCACCGCCCAAGCGGCGGTCGCGCCCATCAGGAGCAGGCCGAGAAGGCTCACTGGGGAAAGCATCGAACAGAGAATTCCAGCAGGGATGGCCAGGGGAAGTGTCGAGCGCAGGGCCGAGTTCCAATCGACTGAGTTCGCGTCGCGCGCGGCTTCTCCCCAGGGATCACCCTGCCCTGCTTCGGCAGAGTTCTCGGCTGAAAAGACGAGTTGTGGCAGCCCGCAATTCGGGCAGTAGCAGAACCCATCCTGCACAGTCTGATGACAACGGATGCAGGTCACTTCCATGTTCAAAGCCTATAGCATTGCGCCGGGGAACGGGAACTGGAGCCGGGATGAGGCAGCAATGCGGGGATTTCGTGGCTCGACGGAGCGCTCGGCGCGCGGCGGAAACGCCGCAAAGGCGCACATCTGGCATCAAGGTTGACTTTTAGGTGTCTGCGGGCCCGGATTGGCTGCCCGCGACCTTTGCTCTTCGTACTCCTCGCGATGGACCCGCGCCTCGGCCTCGCGCCGGATCGTGCCGATACTGAAGACGCTGACGAAAAAACGCTTGCGGCAGTAGCGGCAACGCACGGGATAGCGAAGGATCAGGAGATAAACCAGATCTTTGAGTTGCAGACGAGAGGGACGTAGATTCCTCGACCCGCAGGCATGGCAATAGGCAGTCATTGTGGGTTGTTGCCCCCGCCAGAACGCCGGGAGAGCGGGAGCATTTGAATTATGCTACATCACAATCGACGGGCCAGGAATAGAACCCGGAAAAAACTGTTGCAAAGGAATGAGATTTCTCGAAGCAGAGTTGAGGAGGACCGGGCAGTCAACGGAGTGCTTGCGGAGTGCGTGCGGGACGAATCTCGCGGAAGGTCAGGAGGAGAGCTTCGCCGTGCGCAATTTTCCAGCCACAATGCTCACGGCTTTTGCAACAGCCTGGTCGAGGGTGAGGTTTGTGGAGTCGAGAATTACGGAATCCTGCGCCGGTTTGAGCGGTGAATCGGCCCGGTTGCGATCGCGTTCGTCGCGGGCGCGCAAGTCGCGGATAATTTCCTCGGGCGGAGGCGCAGTGCCTTTTTGGTCTAATTGGTCGTAGCGACGCAGGCCGCGCACTTCAGGCGCTGCATCCAGAAAGATCTTGACCTCGGCATGCGGGAAAACCACTGTCCCGATGTCGCGGCCCTCCATCACCACGCCGCCTTGAGCGCCAAGCTGCTGCTGAAGGCGGACCATCCAGGCACGAATTTTGGGAAAGACGCTCACGCGCGAAGCCGCTTCGGTCACAGTGGGATTGCGGATGAGGCCTGTGACGTCTTCGCCGTCGAGCAGGACACGGTTTTCTGCTTGGCCGGGTTCGAGGCGGATGGAGGTTTCGGCGGCGAGAGCTTCGAGGCCGCTGCTTTCATCCAAAGGGATTTCGTCACGGAGCGCCTTCAGGGCGAAGGCGCGGTACATGGCGCCGGTTTCAAGATTGAGCAGGCCGAAATGCCGCGCCAACTGGCGGGCAATGGTGCTTTTTCCCGCTCCCGCAGGTCCGTCAATGGCGACAATGATCCTCGGCCCTGGCTGGGGAGGTTGGTTGCGGTTTTCGTCCACCGTCATCCGCGTTTCCGTTTACCCGCGTTTCTTCGATCGCTGCCGGGCGGGAGCCGTAAATCCGTAACGCGTTCTGTTACCCGCTTTTGCGGATGCGGTGAGGGCCGGCTTGCGGCGCGAGCGCGCGTCGGTGCGCGTTTCTTTTCTCGTGCCTGGTCTGGCGGCTGGGGCGCGCCGCGACGTGGGGCTCGCCGAGGACTTTGCCGCCGGCTTGCCGTTGCCGTTGGTCACGTGCCCGTTGCGCAGGCTCCGTGCCGCGGCCGGCTTGGCCTTGTGCAAGCCGTTGGCGCCGTTGGCGTGAGAGCCATTCTGCTTGCTGTGGGCGTTCCCATGTCCGTTTTTCGCTGCGCCATGAGCCCAGCGTACTTGAGAGCCGTGACGCGAACTGGACTTGGCGCGGGCGCCATTGCTCCGCGATGCGCCGCGAGCCCCGTGGCTGCTCGAAGAACTCGATGCGGGCTTGCGACTCCGTGTGGGAACCGGCTTGCGGCTGAAGTGCGGCCGTGCGGTGGATGGCTTCTCTTCTGCCTCCGCGGCAATCCGGGGCGCGATTTCCGCCGGCTTGGGCAATGGGAGTGGAGCAGCAGAGTGCGTCGCAACCGGCGTGGCAGGCGATACCGGCGCAGATGGCTCCTGCGCATCGTAGTCCCGCTCAAAGGAGCGCAGGAATTGCGCCGAAGCCGGCATGGACGAGCTGGAGTAGGAACCGCCGTAAAGCGAAGAGGGAACGGAAAACTCGGGCAGTGTGCCCGCCACGTAATACTGCGGCGCATGCCCCATGGAAATGGTGTGCACCTGCCGCGTGGCAACCAGCCCGCGCAGCACTTCGCGCACTTTACTTCGCGCCGTCAGCGGAGCCAGGAAAAGTTCCACCTCTTCCATGCTGGCGGCAATTACGGCTTGCAGATAAATGGAAGCCAGTACCGAAATCGCCGTGACCTGCGAAGTGGACGCGCCCTCAGCGATGGCCTTTTGGAAACGCACCCGCAGCAGTTGCCATTGCGGCGTGCGTCCCGGCGCGGAAATGACGGGAATGATGCGCAGTTGCTGCCACAGTTCGGTAATGGCGCGCAGTACGGCCGATTCCGTCACTTCCCGGCCCAGCGCCTGCTTCAATTGTGGGATGGTGGAGTCACCGGCTTCAAGAAGCTTGTAAGCTTGGATGGCCAGCTGAGAAACCGCGCGCGACCCGGTCAGTTGCGGGCTGCGCCTCCAATCGCGGTCGCCGCGCAAGGCGTAAACAAATGGCAGAACCCAGGTGGCCACGACAAAATCGGGCTGCTCACCGGGCTGTCCGAGCAGATTCAGGCGCACCGCTACGCCGTCGATTTCCAGGCGTACCAGCAGTTCCTCGGCCAGGGCGACAATTTTCGCGGCGGGAGCCGGGTTGCGTTCACCGGCTACAGCTTCAACAAAAGAAGGAGCCACGAAGGTGGAAAACTGCTTGCGTGGAAGGAACAGGCACAAACCGGTTTCCTCGATCCACGTCCGGGCATCCTCTAACGTCAAGGTCCCAGCACCGTTCTGGCGCATCCTTTCGGCGCGCGATGCTTCCAGTTGTTCTGCTGTCAAAGAAAAACCTCACTTCCAGGCTGGCGAAATCACCTGCCGGTGCTGCCCCTGAGAGCAACCCAGCCGCCTTCCAGAGTTCCCAAGAAGCCTTCGGGGGAGCCTAAAGACGATGGAAGGCCCGCAGAATTTCCTTCCAGGAATACAACAAAGCTATTGGACGTCCATGCGGGCAACTGGTTGGGTGATCGGTCTTCGCAAGCTCTAACAACAACCATTCTATACGTTTTTCATCCAGAGCGGTATTCACTTTAATGGCCGAATGACAGGCGATGGAGGCGGCGATGCGGGAGCGCAAGCGGTTAAGTGATTCATTCGGAGCGGGTTCGTCGGAGTCGGCGGCGGATTGTTCGATGACTTCGCCGAGTGTGCGCTCGAGCTCTGCGCCCTCCAGGCCCACGGGAGCAGATTTTACCGCAAGTGTCTGTGGGCCAAAGGGTTCCACCTCAAAACCGTTGGTTTCAAGCTCCTCCGCAATGCGCGCGAAGACGACCATCTGCTCGGGCTTGAGTTCGACCAGGAGGGGCATCAGGAGGCGCTGACGCTGCACGTTTTCCACCTGGCGATCGCGGAGGATCTTCTCGAAAAGCACACGTTCGTGTGCAACATGCTGATCGATGATCCACAGGCCGTCGTCGCCGGCGGCGAGGATGAAGGACTCACGCAACTGTCCGAGGGGCTTGAGCGAGCCCAGGCGGTTGAGGCTGCCGGCCGCCTGCTCGGCTTCCACCCCGGCGGCGGCTGCCATGGGATTGTCGCCGTAAGCTGTTGCAGGGTCAAGGGTTGAGCTGCATGTTTCTGCGCCGGGAAGGGCCGGATTGAAGAGCGCCTGGGCCGCTTCGCCCCAGGCTTCGCGGTCGAAGCTGTTGGCCCCGAAGCGTTGGCCGCCGGTCACATTCTGGCTCGTAAAGGGCAGCTTGCCGGGGACGGGAGACGGCGCTGCCGGCGTCAACCGGAATGCCTCGGCGCCAGCGCGACCGCTCGCAAAAGCCTCGGGATCGGAATCGGACGGGAGTGGAGGCGCTGCCTCGCCGGGAGGGCCGGGAACCGGCGACACCGCCGATGGCATCAGCGACGGGCTGGCCGAGGGCTGGGAGTCGAGCGCGGCCAGGAATCCTGCTGCCGGGCGCGCCTTGATGAGCGCCGTGCGGAGGCTGTCACGCACAAAATCGTGGACCAGACTCTGCTGGCGGAAACGGACCTCGGTTTTGGCCGGGTGCACGTTCACGTCGACCTCTTCGGGCGGCATCTCCAGAAACAAAAGCACCACCGGGAAGCTGGTGGGCGGAATGACGTTGCGATAGGCCTCCGTAATCGCGTGCAGCAGCAGCCGGTCGCGGATGAGGCGCTTGTTTACGAAGATGTAGATGGAGTTGCGATTCAGCTTTTGCAGCTCGGGCTTGGAATAAAAGCCGCTGAGGCGCAGGGTGCCTGGCTGGCGCGGCTTCTCGTCAGGATCTTTTTTCCACGGCGGCGGCTCGGGGAGGCCCACGTGCGCCAAAGGGGCTTCAGCAGCCAGCGGCAGCAGTTGGCCGAGTGTCTCTTTGCCGAAGATCTGGTAGATGCGCTCGGCGGTGCGTGTGACCGGGGGCGCGGAGACGATGGTGTGGCTGGCCGAAACGAGCTCGAAGTGCTTCTCGGGATGCGCCAGCGCGTAATGCGTGACCAGCGCGGTCACATGCGCCAGCTCGGTCGACTCGGCGCGGAGAAATTTGCGCCGCGCCGGCGTGTTGAAGAAAAGATCGGAGACGGCGATGGTGGTTCCGCGGGGCAGGCCCTCGTCTTCCACGCGATGGATTTTGCCGCCGGCGATTTCAATGTGCGTTCCGGCCGCTTCTTCGCCGGTTGCGGTGTCGAGCGTGACGCGCGCGACGGATGCGATGGAGGGCAGCGCCTCGCCGCGGAAGCCCAAGGTAGCGATTGAAAGCAGATCGTCGGCGGTGCGCAACTTGGAGGTGGCGTGGCGCTCGAAGGCCAGCAGTGCGTCGTCGCGGCTCATGCCCTGGCCGTCGTCAGCGATGCGGATCAGCTTGCGGCCGCCGCCTTCGACTTCGACGCGGATGCGCGTGGCGCCGGCGTCCAGGGCATTCTCCAGCAGCTCCTTCACAACGGAGGCAGGACGGTCGACCACTTCGCCCGCGGCGATCTGATTGGCGACCTGGTCAGGAAGAATGCGGATGCGGCCCATAAGAGATCAGGGTAACGCAAGAGGCGGCGGAGTTAGCGGGGTTGGGAGATGCCACGAAGCCGGCGCACTTCAACCTTTGCTTGAATCCTCACACTTTTAGCTTCTTCGTCAATGCTGCCCAACCCTTCGCGTTAAGGTATTTGGAGAAGTCTCGCAAAGGCTCTTTGCGGACGCCCTCTTTAATCTGCGAGGGGTCGTGGCCCAGACCTCTTATCTCCCAGCAACGCTTGCTCCTTCTTGTGGAGCACAGATAGATCTGGAGCGTTTTTTCAGTGCGGTGGAGACTGGTCATGCGCCGGTGCAGTTCCGCCTTTGGAATGACTACAAAGTGCGGCTTACTATTGAAGCTATGTAATACAAACACCCACAACTCAGCTTGAGAATCTCTGAGGTTCGTTCTGTTCAACGTGAACCAGCTGAAGCAGCTCAGAGATTCTTGCAGCGCGGTCGACTGCCCCGGCAAAAAGTCCTTCCCGTATTTTGCTTGGACCGAAACTGTGCGACGATTATCGCGGTCGGTTACGAGCAAGTCGATGCCCTTATCCTTGGCTGGTATCCAAACGTTCAACTTCAGTTTCTGTTGGATGTGAAGGCCGACTAAATATTCCCCAGCATGGATCGTGAACATTGATCTCATAGCGGTTTCATGCGGTTAAGCTCGCATGCCTCCTCGCCAATAGTCTCACCAACTCCTCCAAACTCCAAACGTAAACTGTGAGTCCGGCCCTAGTTCACGGCCGGCGCGTTAGCTTTGGTTGTTGGCGGCTTCACTTGTGCGGTCGTCGGCTTGGCGCTAGCGCGGGCGGCAGGCGATGTGGCCGCAGGCGCAAGGGCGGAACGCTGAGTTTTCCGGTTTCAACTACTGCGCCGCGAGCCGTATAGTTCTGAGCGATCGTTTCTCACCGCGTTGCGGTAAGCAGGCGACCGTCGTTGCTTGCGGACTCGAAATTAAAGCCGCTTTTGACCCGGCAGATCAGAAGATCAATCAGCTTTTCGACGCGCCACGCAAGATATTTCATGCGAACCTCGCGCTTGAATGCCCTGAAATCCTCGATCACTAAGCCAAGAACTATTTTGTTCTTGATGTCTACTCGCACCAATACTTCGCACTTAAGTCCGAGAACATCGGAAACACTTTCGACGCGGATCACGGCATCTTGTGCCGCTTCCTCCACGTCAAAGAAAGCTACATTCGTTGTTTTGTCCAGTTCAATGCGAGGCTTCATTGTTTCCGCTCCCATTCGTATGGACCCGGGGGAAGTGAATCAACTCCATAGAAGGTTTTGATGAAGTGGTCCTTTCCCGCAATTCTGGCCACCCTACTAACGATTTGGACGGCCACGAGGAGAAATGGTTGCCCGCCAGTATTGATGTCGTAATACGCGTTCTGGGTGTCGTTCCGCACATTCTTCTTTACGCATATCGGCGTGTGGAAGTTTCTCTTCAGCGCGTCCACAACAAATGCCGAATCCAGATGCAACCGGACCACATGGCCCAGAAGCGTGCTCTTGTGAAGAAGAACCTTTCGCCCAAGCCAGCATCGCAACTCGCAGACGATGTTCTTTTTATTCTTTCCCACGAACGCCCCATCGTAAATCACACAAGCGAGTCAGTGCAGCGATATCGATCACACGAAATGATTCCTCCCAATCTAGGCCAATTTTTCCAGTCAGGGAAGATAAATCACTATAGGGCGAACATTCGGCGTAGTCCGCCAAATATATTGCTGCCGCTACAGACAAAACCTCGCAGCCTCGCAGAAACAGTGAAACTATGGAGCTTCCTGCGACTGCTGAGGCAACGCTCTAGTTCGCCGCCGGCGGGTTGGCTTTGGCCGTTGGCGGCTTTACCTGGGCTGTTGCCGGCTTGGCTTTGGCGCGGGCGGCGGGCGTGGTGGTGGAAGGCGCGGACTGCGTCGGGCCCTCCAGCATCGTCGCCTTGCGGATCACTGCTTCAGGCGCCGTGGTGGTGAAGCCGGGGTTGTTGGTCAACTGCGCGTTGTACCACTGCGGGGGCAAAAACCACCTCGTATCGCCGGACGTGCTCATGTAGTCGTAGATCAACTGCATGTTGGCGGGCAATCCGCCGTGATCGCGCTCTGAGAGGGCAACATACGCCTTTAGCTCGCTCGAAATCTGATCGTGGCTTCCGGGATCTCCCTGTTCAATGAGCGCTACGGCGTATTCGAGATGAGCGGCCGGGATGGCGCCGCGGTCGGCATCGAGCTTGAGTGCAGTATTCAGATGGACGAGAGCATCTTGCCGCTCTTCGGGGGTGCGTGCGGTGAGCCGCTCCAGCTTGGCTAGATAGAAATGTGCCGAGGCATCGTCGGGCCGCTGCGAAATTGCGCTTTCCAGGTTCCGCTTCGCCACCGCGAAGAGATCGAAGTCCATGGCCAGGATGCCGTTGTCGCGGCGCACCGAGGCAACCATAGGCGTGAAATCGGGACTATTGGGGTTGAATCCCTGGCCCTTGCTGCGCAGCTCGATGTCCGCCTTCAGCATGCCGTTCAACAGGGTCTGAAGATGGGCTTCGCGCCCCTTGACGCGCGGCGCCGAGCCCATGAATCCAAGGCCCATGCGCGAGTCCGCCGTGACCACCTGGTTGAGGGTGTTGAACAGATGCTCGATCTGGCGCGGATCGAATCCCTGCTCCAGCATGAGGTGCACGGCCATGTCATCGGCATCGTCTTCTTCATGGGTTCCCCAGATGACGGGCTCAAGCTGCGGATGAATGAAGTAGTGACCCACTTCCATTCCCGTGGCCAGTCCGGCGCTACCGCCGAGCAGCGAACCCATGCGCAGCGGGATGAGCGCGCTGCCCAATCCGGCGCCCATGACCATGGAGCCGACATCGGTGACGATTTTTTCCTTTTCCGCCTTCTCTTTGGCCAGCTCCATCTCAACGTGCTTGTCGCGAATGCGCAGGTAGGCCTGGCGCAGCTCAATGTGGGCGATCTCGTGGGCCAGCACGTAGCTCAACTCGGATTCGGTGTCGAGCATGGAAAGCAGGCCGGTGGAGATGTAGATGGTTCCTGTCGAAAGCGTGAGCGCCTTGGGAATGGGATCGTAGAGGACGCGGAAGGTATACACGTTGCCGGAGTTTTTGGGAACCAGCCGCTGCCCCACATGGTTCACGTAGCTCTGCACGACGGGATTGACGTAAACCCTTTGCCGGTCGAACGAATCACCCGCGATAGCGTCCTGGGACATGCCCCAGTTCTCGGTCAGGTTGACGCCATAAGCCAGTTGCATGTCGCTCTTGCGCAGTTGGTCCCATTCCTGCTGGATGGCATCCTGCACATCGGACATCTGCTCGATGTGAGCGATCTTGTCCTTGTCGACATTGCTCAGGTCGGCAGGCGCATTCGGGTCCTGCTGTGCGTTCTTGTTTTTCTTGCCGGAAATGAGGTTGCCGATTTGCGAAGTCGTCGATTGGGCGGGCAATACTTCACAAACGAGCAGGGCGCAGAAGGCGATGGCGAGAAGTCTTTTCATAAGACTCTCCTTTTTTTGGTTGACTCGGCGCCGGGAAACGCCGTGACCCTGGGGGATGGCCGGGGACGCCCGCTATCCACAGAGTATAGGCTCGGCGTTTTCGAGCGTCAATGAGAGTTTGACCGCGTCTTTGGCGGGGTTTCGGCCACAAGATGCAGTCTTCCATTGAGACGGAACGGGAGTCGAAAAAGACTTGGGAACGGTGTCCTCGGGGTGGGCCGCAAGGTCTGCGCAGGTATCAAAAATGAAGGCGCATGCCGTACTGTGACCCAAGGCACATGCCCAATGGAGCAGCCACACGACAATAATGGTGCGACCCGCCGCACCCCGCGCTGCCGGGGGAGGAGAAGGAATTCATGAGCGATCTTGCCCCGCTGGCTGAAGCCGTTGCCGTAGACCCACTTGTAGGGCATCCCGCGGATTATCACGTCTTTGATAAATTCATCACGCGCTGCAAAACGCTGCCCGCCATCACCACTGCCGTGGTGTGGCCGCTGAGCGAGGTGGCGCTGAAGGGCGCGGTGGAAGCCGCTGCCGCCGGTCTCATCGAGCCCACTTTGATCGGTCCTGAAGCGGCGATGAAGGCGCTGGCCGCAAAGATCGGCGTCGACATCAGCAAATTTCCCATCGAGGAAGCCGAAACCGAGGCCCAGGCGGCTACGGCGGCTGTGGCGATTTGCCGCGCGGGCAATGCGCAGGCGCTGATGAAGGGCAGCCTGCACACCGACGATCTGCTGAAGCCCGCCATGCAGCGCGATACCGGCCTGCGCACGGCGCGGCGCATCTCGCATGTGTTCATCATGGATACGCCGGCGTACGCTCGCACGCTGCTCATTACCGACGCGGCCATCAACATCACACCCGAGCTAGAAGACAAGGTCCACATCGTGCAGAACGCCATCGACCTGGCGCACGCGCTGGGCATTCCTGAGCCCAAGGTGGCGCTGCTATCGGCCATTGAGACCGTGAATCCCAAGATCCAGTCCACGCTGGACGCGGCTGCGCTATGCAAGATGGCCGACCGCGGCCAGATCACGGGCGGCATCCTCGACGGGCCCCTGGCCTTTGACACCGCGGTGAGCGAGAAAGCGGCCGCCATCAAGAAGCTGGTTTCCCCGGTCACCGGCCAGGCCGACATTCTCGTGGTTCCCGATCTTGAGAGCGGAAACATGCTGGCCAAGCAACTGGAATATCTGGGCGGCGCGCAGCTAGCCGGCATCGTGCTCGGCGCACGCGTGCCCACTATCCTTACCAGCCGTGCGGATTCTGCGGAAACGCGCCTGGTGAGCTGCGCGGTCGCGGTGCTGCTGCACTACGCGGCGCATCCGGCGGTAAAGGTGTAAGAACAGGAAACTAGGGAACGAGGGAACAAGGGAACGCGGAAAGGCCGCGAACAACAAGCTGCGACGAGATAATCGAAAACTGGAGAGACAGAAGCGGGCGCCAGCCATCGAGCGGCGCCCATTCTTTTTCATGCGAATTTCAACAGTTTTGACGGCCGGCGGAAACGCGCATCGAATCCTTGATGGGTGGTGCGGCATCATACCGGGTAAGCGACAGACGCGGGCGTCTCTACCCAAGGGCATTCCAACCAAGCCAAATTTTGCGCCCCGCATGGAGGTTTTATGTCGACCCAAACAGCTCAGCAAACCACGCACCAAACCACCCATCGTTCCGCAGCGGTCAAAGAAGCGAGCAAAACCGATAGCCGAGACGGATTCACGCCCGAACAGGTAAAGACCCTGTCGAGCGCGCTAAATCCGCTGCTGGCGGATTTCTTCGCCCTTTACCTCAAAACCAAGAATTTTCATTGGCACATGAGCGGCCCGCACTTCCGCGATTACCATCTGCTGCTCGACGATCAAGCGGACCAGATCTTCAAGGTCACCGACGATATTGCGGAGCGGGTGCGCAAGATCGGCGGCGAGACCATTCGCTCCATCGGCCACATTGCGCGGCTGCAACGCATTGCCGACAACGACTACGAGTTTGTGCCGGCGCACGGCATGCTGGAGGAGCTGGCGGCCGATAACAAAGCGCTTGCCGAGAACCTGCGCAAGGCGCACGAAGTGGCGGCGGACGCGAACGACTACGCAACCACCAGCCTGATTGAAGTCTGGATCGACGAGGCTGAGCGGCGCGCGTGGTTCCTTTTTGAGTCCACGCGGTAAAGCGGATGGGGGCAGCGAATCACGCGCTGCGGCGAGTCTCGCGCAGAACGCGCGTGCGAAACTTGGAATATGTCGCAAGCGTTGCCCTCGCTCATCCCCTCGCTGATTTTCGACCTGGACGGAACCCTGACCGATTCGAAACCCGGCATCGTCGGCTGCCTGCGCGAGGTGCTGGAAGCGCGCAAGATGAGCGGCTACGGCGACCTCGACCGCTTTATCGGGCCGCCGGTAGAGCAGTGGTCCGAGGAACTGTTGCCGCACGGCAGCGCGGAGGATCGCACGGCGCTGGCGCGCGAGTACCGCGCCTGCTACGACCGCGTGGGGTGGAGCAACAACTCGGTTTATCCCGGCGTGACCGAGATGCTGGCCGAGTTGCACCGCGAGGGCTTTCCGCTGTACGTGTGCACATCGAAGCACGAGCACTTTGCCGTGCGGATTTTGGAGAGCTTCGGTATCGCGCAGTATTTCAAGGGCATCTACGGCGACAGAATCGACTACGAGAGCCACACGAAGAGCGATCTGCTGGCGCGCGTTCTCAGCCGGCAGGAGATCGATCACGCCAGTGTGTGGATGGTAGGCGATCGCAGCTTCGACATCGAGGCCGCACACAACAACGGAATTCGTTGCCTGGGCGCTCGGTGGGGCTATGGTACGCCGGAGGAGTGGGCGCAGGCCGATGCGGTTGCGGCCACGCCCGGGGATGTAATGGGGATTGTGCGGGCGCAGCCATCCGGCCCCGCGGCGGCGTCACGCAGCGCCCTTGCTTAGGCGGGTCACGATAACAATTGATCTCTCGCGTCGATTCGAGCATCTATGATGATGCTGGTCCATTCGATTCGGTGACAGGAGGGCGCGCAAGATCATGTCGTCGACCGTCGCATCGCCTATCGTTGCCGCTGCCGGCGGCAGTTTTCTGCTTGAAAGCCGCACTCCCAGCGAAATCCTTACCCCCGAAGACCTGAACGAGGAGCAGCGCCAGATCGCGGCTACGGCGGCGCGGTTTGCGCGCGAAGAGATTCTGCCCCGCGTAGCCGCCATTGAGGCGAAAGAGCCCGGCGCAATGGTGGAGTTGCTGCGCAAGGCCGCCGACCTGGGGTTTACCGCCGTCGATACCCCTGAAGAGTATGGAGGCATGGGGCTCGACAAGGTGAGCTCCACGCTTATCACCGACCACGTCTCGGTGCTGGCCAGCTTCTCCACAGCCTTCGGCGCGCACGTCGGCATCGCGACGCTGCCGCTGGTCTGGTATGGAACTGAAGCCCAGAAGCAGCGTTGCCTGCCGAAGCTCGCCACGTGCGAGTGGATTGGGGCGTACGCGCTTTCAGAAGCCAGTTCCGGTTCCGACGCCATGAACGTCCGCACGCGCGCTACGCTTTCGCCCGACGGCGCGCACTACATCCTGAACGGCGAGAAGCAGTGGATTACAAACGGTGGCACTGCGGACCTGTACACGGTATTTGCCAAAATTGACGGCGAGAAGTTTTCCGCATTTTTGATTGAACGCGGCACGCCGGGGCTGACCGTGGGCGCCGAGGAGCACAAGCTGGGAATTCGCGGCTCGTCAACGTGCCCGCTGGTGTTGCAGGACTGCAAAATTCCTAAAGAGAATCTGCTGGGCGAAGCCGGCAAGGGTCACCACATCGCGTTCAACGTGCTGAACGTGGGCCGCCTCAAGCTGGGCGTGGCCTGCATCGGCGGCGCGCGGCACGCGCTGGCGGCCATGATCCGCTACGCCAAAGAGCGCCACGCCTTCGGCAAGGCGATCGCTGAATTCGGCTTGATCCAGCGCAAGATTTCGGCGGCTACAACGCAGCTTTACGCGGCCGAAAGCATGGCCTACCGCACGGCGGGGTTGATCGATGCGCGCCTGGCAAAGCTCGACGCCGAGAATCCCGAGCAGCGCATTGACGCCGCGCGCAACATCGAGGAATACGCGGTCGAGTGCTCGATCCTCAAAGTTTACGGATCGGAGATGCTTACGCTGGTGGCCGACGAGCTGATTGCCACCATGGGCGGCTATGGATACACAGAGGAGTATCCGGCGGAGCGGACATATCGGGACGCAAGAATCAACCGCATCTTTGAAGGGACAAATGAAATTAATCGACTGATCATCACCGGCTGGATGATGAAGCGGGCCATGAGCGGAAAGCTGCCGCTGCTCGCCGCCATCAAGCGTGTGATGGACGAGGTGATGCAGCCGCCTTCGTTCGACGGCGCGGCAGGCTCAGGCGAATCACTGGAGCGCGAAGCTGCGGTGCTGGCCGCGGTGAGGAAGATGGCGCTCTTTGCCGCAGGCGTGGCCAGCCAGCGCTTCATGACTGGACTCGAGGAGCAGCAGGAGATTGTGGCCGACCTGGCCGACATGATCAGCCAGGTGTATGCGCTGGAGTCGGCGCTGCTGCGCGCGCGCAAGCTGGCCGCAGCCGGGCGCAGTTCGGCCGAACCCGCCGCGGCCATGACCGGACTGCTGGCCGATGAAACCATGGGGCTGGCGGAGCAGGCGTCGCGGCGTGTGCTTGCCGCATGTGGGCAGGGCGATGCTTTGATGACGCAGCTCGCCATTCTGCGGCGGCTGGCGCGCTTTACGCCGGCCGATCCGGTGGCATTGAGCCGCACTGTGGCGAAACATGCGATCGCGCTTGAGCGGTACCCTGTCTAAGTCGCATGCCGCCCACGCCTGACGCTCGTCCCACTCTCCGCCTCGCTCTCGATGCGGCAGAGAAGGTTCTCGCCGAGGGTGCGCACCCCGAGCGCGCGCGGCGCGATACGGAGACACTGCTTCTGCATGCGCTCAAAACGAATGTGCCGGACGCGAACCTGGCTTGGCTCATTGCGCACGAGGACGAGCCGCTTGCGGCCGATGCGGCCGGCCCCTTCTGCGATCTCATTGAACGCCGCCTCGCTGGCGAGCCGATTCAGTACATCACCGGCGAAGCGGAGTTCTACGGCTTGCCTTTCCACGTAAATCGCGACGTGCTGATTCCGCGGCCGGAGACGGAACATTTAGTGGAGAAGGTGATGGCGCTGGCTGCCGAGTTCGTGCGGCCGAAGATTGTCGACGTAGGTACGGGTTCGGGCGCGATTGCCGTGGCGCTGGCGCACGCGCTGCCTTTTGCAGTGATCACGGCGACCGATATTTCCGCGGACGCGCTGGCCGTGGCCAAAGCCAACGCCGCGCGTAACGGTGTAGCGGATCGCGTGCGCTTTTTCAAGGGCGATTTGCTAGAGGCGGTAGCGGGCGAGCACTTCGATATCGTAATTTCGAATCCGCCTTACGTGCCGGAGAGCGACCACGCGACCCTCGACGTTGAAGTGCGCGATTACGAACCGGCGCAGGCGCTTTTCGCAGGCGAAGACGGTCTCCAAATTTATCGCCGTCTCATTCCCGCCGCATTTGGCGCGCTTGTTCCTGGCGGATTTTTGGCGCTCGAGATCGGCTATGGGCAGCGTGCGGGGATTGAGGCGTTGCTCGTGCGCGAAGGTTTTGCGGGAATCGAATTTATCCCGGACTTGCAGGGCATTGCGCGCGTGGCTGTGGCGCGGCGCAGTAGCAGTTGAAAGTGGGCGAAGCCAGGCGGCTTCCCACCCATTCGCAAAGGACGCGAATGGATGGGGCACGGGACGGCGGTGCGGAGTTGAGAGGGATGGGTTGAGGTTCGTGCTATCCCCGGTCTCAGAATCGAGACCGGGGGCACCCGCATCTTGAAAATTGCTGAAGGCAAAATCTGCAATGGCGTCTTCAGACGCGGCCGGTCTTGTTCAGTTCCTTGTAGAAGCCGAGATCTTTCGCCGAAAGCAGCTTGGTGATGTAAGCAATCTGACCGTAGTGCATGCCGAAGTGCTCGACCACGTGGTAGACGATGTAGACGCCGTTAGTGTGATAGCCCTGCACGTCGTATTCGGCCAGCAGCTCGGCGGGCGTCAGGCGGTCGAGCACTGCGGCGGCTTCGTCGAGCGTGGCGCCCAGACGGTCGAGCAACTCCTTTGCCGATCCGCCTTCTTTGGCCTCGAACTCGGCCGGACGGTTGCGGTTGTCTTCATCCTTGTTAAACGTGGCCACGATCCACTGGCGCACGTTGCCGCTCAAATGCAGCAAAAGATTGCCGATGGAGTTCGATGCTTCGTTGGGCCGCCACCAGATCTGGTCTGTGGTGAGCGATGCGACGCAGGTTTTTATGCGCGGCCAGTGCTGTTCAAAGAGAAGTTTCCGCGAGGAATCGAGGAAGAGTGCGGTGAGTTCGGAGTTGACGGGAGTCATGAGGCGCCTCGTTGGGGTTGGTGCGATTACTTGCGCTTGTGAAGAGCAGCGGAGCGTGGGTCAGGAGACCCACGCTACAGCCGGTCTGGAGACCGGCGCTACCGTCTGGCGTCTGCGCCCACTAGATTAGCTCATAGCCGGCGAACCAGTAGCCGATCTCGAAGGCTGCCGTGTCTTCGGCGTCGGAGCCGTGGATGGCGTTCTCCTGGATGGAAGCCGCGAACTTCTTGCGGATGGTTCCTGGCTCGGCGTTGGCAGGATTGGTGGCGCCCATCAGCTTGCGCAGGTCCGCAATGGCATTGTCCTTTTCGAGAACCATCAGGACCAGCGGTCCCGACGACATGAAATCTGTCAGGGCGTCGAAGAATGGCTTGTCGCGGTGAACGGCGTAAAAACCCTCCGCCTCGCGCTTGGTGATGGATTCCTTTTTGATGGCGACGATGCCGAAGCTTGCCTTGCCAATTTCAGAGAGGATGGCGGCGGTGTCGTTCTTGCGGACCGCATCCGGCTTGATGATGCTAAACGTGCGCTGTGTCACTCGAAATCTGCTCCTTGAAGGGGAATTTTTCGCTCAATCCATTGTATGGTCCAGCGAAGAGTGTTCACCGTGGCCCAGGAGCCCCCGAAGCCGGCCCGGATTTCCACACCCCCTGGCGCGCGGCACTTTAGAGGACGTATAAACTTCAACGCGCTGATTTCAGGAATGTTACGCAGGTTATAACCCCCTGATTGCCCGAAAATTGCCTTCGAACACTGCCCGCGGGATCAGGGCTATATACCACTAAAGACGTATTTAGACCCCTTTCTTGGTGCTTGTAAAAATCCCGTTTTCTGCTAAAACTTGATTGTGTTCAGAAGTGTTCCGGGTGCGGTTACTGGAATTCGGTTACCAAGAACCCGATTTGGGGACCACTTATGATTGTTACTGCGTTACAAATCGCCGCCGTCCTGGCCATTGCGCTGTACCTGGTGCATTGGCAGAGGAGTACGCGGCGCCGCAACGCCCAATCCTGGGAGTCGTTGCTGGCTCGTCTGCGCCCCGAATGGAGCGCGCGCGAGTTGAGCGATCAATTCCTGTGGAAAGAGGGTTTGAGCGCCACGCCCGAGGATGCATGGCAGCGCATGGAAGGCCCCCGCGGCCTTTGGGTGATGTACCAGAATGCGCGCGTCATGCTTGAAATGGCAGATTTCGCATCGAAGCACTGCGAGGGCGTCGATCGCCTGCTGATTGAGACCCTGCGCAGCGATGCGATGCAGATTCGTGTCTGCGTGCTGGTAGCTCTCGCGCAGTATGCGTTCACTCACGCTGGCGAAGGTGTTCGCGTGCACGCTTACCGCGCTGCCGCGATGTACACCGGCATGGCGGCCCGCATGACGCAACTGCTGCAAGATCACGCAGCCGTCATGGTGCCTGATTTTGTTGCAGCGATGTAACCGCACTTCGTCCCCCGCAAACAAGAACCCCGGCCAAGGCCGGGGTTCTTGTTTTGGCGCCGGCTTTCTTGTGCGGCCCTAAGCTGGATTCTCCTTGAGGAACCTGTTGATCGATTCGTACTCGTCGTCCGCGAGGCGGAAAGTGAGCGCGGCTGCGGTTTCTTCCACTTGCCGCGGGCCGCGGCCGCCCACAATGGCTGCGGTGATGGCGGGGTTGTGCAGCGTCCACGCCACGGCGACCACGCCGGGAGTGACACCGTGCGCTTTGCCGATCTCGCGCAGCAGTTCCACCAGGCGCAGGTTGCGGCTCAGGCGCGGCTCGCTGAATTCCACATTCTTGTGGCGCCAGTCGTCGGGAGGCAGAGCGGCAATGCGCTCCGGGGTCATCTTGCCGGCCAGCAGGCCTGAAAGCATGGGCGAGTAGTTGATGACGCCGATGCCGTTGGCCTGCACGAAGGGGAAGATCTCCGCCTCGATCGCGCGGCGCAGCATGGAATAGGGCGGCTGCAAGCTGGTGATGGGCGCGATCTTCTGCGCGCGTTTCATCTGGTCAACATTGAAATTGGATACGCCGATCCAGCGCAGCTTGCCTTGCTCGCGAAGGCGGTTGAGCGCCTCCCATCCCTCTTCAATTTCGCTATCGGGATTGGGCCAGTGGATTTGATAGAGATCGATGGCTTCTACCTGCAAACGGCGCAGAGAGGCTTCTGCTTCTTCAGCAAGCGATGCGGCCTTGAGCGAGTTGTAGATGCTGCGGTCGGCGTGCCAGCGCATGGAGCATTTGGTGAAGATATAGGGCTTGTGCGCGGAGGATTTCACGGCGCGGCCAACTACTTCTTCTGAGTGGCCCAGCCCGTACACGGCCGCGGTATCGATCCAGTTGATGCCCAGATCGAGCGCGCGATGGATGGCTGCGATGGAGTCGTTGTCGTCCTGGGGGCCCCAGCCGTATTGCCAGCCGCCGCCGCCGATGGCCCATGCGCCAAAGCCGATGGGGGTGATCTGGAGATCGGAGTTGCCGAGGGTGCGCAGTGTGGGTGAGGAAGAAATCGTCATGAGAAAAGCATAGAGGATAAGGACGCCCGATC
>Ga0302278_10001798_pt1 | contig 25756 bp, 17 predicted proteins | sample III_Bog_N3_2_FD_194543 | JGI IMG/M metagenome (GOLD analysis project Ga0302278, IMG submission 194543) | Peat permafrost microbial communities from Stordalen Mire near Abisko, Sweden - III_Bog_N3_2 | ecosystem: Environmental > Terrestrial > Soil > Wetlands > Peat | place: Sweden: Abisko... | reverse complement strand
CGTTCAGTTCGCGCCCTAGAGCGGTAAACTCTCCCGCGCCTTGAAGCCACTCGCCGCCATCCATGGTGACCACTTCTCCGTTGATGTAACCGGAGCCATCACTGATGAGAAATGCGGCAAGGTTCGAAAACTCTTCCGTCGTTCCAAACCGCCCCAGCGGAATTCGGTTCTTCGCAGACTGCTCCAGTTCAGGGCGCGGAAGTAGTCGCGAAAATGCGCCCTCCGTGGGGATGGGGCCGGGCGCGATGGCATTCATGCGAATGCCGCGGTTGCCCCATTCCACGGCCAGACTCCGCGTCAGAGCTTGTACGCCCGCCTTCGCGACCGCTGACGGGACTACATACGCTGAGCCGGTCGTTGTGTAGGTTGTTGTGATATTCAGGACTACGGCAGAGTGCTGGGCAGCGAGCCAGCGGCGTCCGCAGGACATTGTCGTATGCAATGTGCCCATTAAGACGATGCCAATCACGGATTGAAATGCGCCGATGGAAAGATCTTCGGTCCGGGCGAGAAAATTTCCAGCAGCGTTATTCATGAGCGCGTCGAGCGGCCCGTCCGCCCAGATTGCCGCAATCATCGCTTCCACCGCCGTGCCGTCACGCACGTCGCAGGGATATGAGTGGATCTTGCCTCCAGTGAGTTCGGTTAGTTCCCGAACGGTTGCCTGGAGCACATCGCCACGCCGTCCGCAGATATAGAGTTCGGCGCCGAGTTCCAGAAAACGCTGCGCTGCGGCTTTGCCTAAACCCGTTCCGCCTCCGGTAATCAGAATGCGCTTGGAATGGAGAACATCTTTCTGGAACATGAGGCGATACCTCCATGAAATTAACTGACGATTGTAAACGGACGACACGGCTACGAGATGTCATGACGGAGTCGCACAGAGCGTCGTGGTTTATCGAAAGAACAGGTGAGTGGCTTGGAGGGCGGTTTGTGAGACCCCCAATTTTTAGTCCAGTTTATGCAGCGCCCAACGCGCATGCTGAGCGACGATCGGGTCTGGATCTTTACTAAGCTTTTTTAGAGTCGGCACAAATTTCTGATCGCCACTATTTCCCATAGCAATCACGGCGTTCCGGCGCAGGCCAGAAAGCTTTGCACGCTTCACCGGCGATCCGCGGAACACCCTGCTGAATTCTTGCTGCTGCATCTCTGCCAGCCAATCGAGCGCGGGATTCACCAATCCTTCTCGTGCTTCGAATTCCGGCGCGGTTGTCGTAGGAGCTTTGCGATTCCAGGGACACACATCCTGGCAGATGTCACATCCGAAGACGTGACGTCCCATGCCGGAGCGTAACTCGCTGGGAATTTCGCTGCGCTTCTCGATGGTTAGATACGAGATGCACAATCGCGCGTCCAGCACGCCCGGAGCGGTGATCGCCTGCGTCGGACAGGCGACGATACAACGGGTGCAGGTTCCACAACGATCGGGGGCAGGAAGATCGGGAGTAAGTTCGTGTTCGTTGAATTCCAGAGATGTGAGAATGACGCCGAGAAATAGCCATGATCCCAGTTTCTGGTTGATGATGCATGTATTCTTGCCGATCCATCCGATGCCAGCATACTTGGCGTAAACGCGTTCGATCAGCGGCCCGGTATCGACGTAGGAACGGAGTTGTAGCGCAGCGGTGGCCTGGTCGTTTCCCTGCGCAGCGATTAATCTTCGTACGCTTCGTTCAAGTTGTCGCAGGCGGCGCAGCACCGCATCGTGATAATCTTCACGGCCCCATGCGTAGCGCGAGATCCAACCCTGGCTTGTGGTTTCCCGCTGCTTGCCGCCAGTGGCGAAATGATTCGAATAGGGATGCGTGGTGTTGTAGTTGATGGCGCAAACGATTACGCTGCGTGCCCATGGGGCAATGCGGGCGAGCGCTGCACGCTTGAGTTCCCCAGCCTCATCCCGCGCTTCCATGTATTTCATGTCGCCGTGCTTTCCGTCCGCGATCCAGGCGGGAAAAGACTGTAACTCAGTGAATTCGCGTACGGGCGCAACGCCACAGAGATCGAATCCTTCGCCTTGCGCGCACTGCTTGATACGGGTTGAAAGGGAGGGAAGCAACCGTGGCCATTCGCGGGTCAGGCCGGGTAGAGGGCTCGACCGGCAGTCCTTTCCTCGAAAGGCTATCACTTCGTCTGCGTGGTTGTAGCGGGTGCGATACTCTTGCTCTGCTTAGCCGAACCATGAATTGTTTTTTGGGAGGTGGCAGGCAGGTGCTCGACACGGTTGCGGCCGCTTTCTTTCGCAGCGTAAAGGGCGGCGTCCGCCTCACGGAGCAGCGCTTCGACGTCCTGCTTGCCGTCAGAGGCGGAGACCGCGACTCCCATGCTCATTGTGATCAGCCGCTCTTCGCCGGAACAGAGCACAGGAGTGGTCGCAATCAATTCGCGGAGTTCATTGGCGCGAAGCAGGGCAGCGGGCAGATCGCAATTAGGAAGAATGAGAAGAAATTCTTCTCCTCCATAGCGGCCCACACCGTCGTAGGGACGGAGTTGCGCTCGCAGGCGGCGGCCGGTTTCGCGTAGCACTTCGTCACCGAAAAGATGGCCGAGCGTGTCATTGATTTTCTTGAAGTGGTCGATGTCGCCCAGAATCACACTCACTGTATGGTGTTCGCGACGCGCCCGTTCCAACTCGCGCTGCAGCATGGCGACGATCTCTCCGCGATTCATCAATGCAGTAAGGCTGTCGTGGGTGGCGGCGTGGCGCATGGATTCGCGCGCCGCGACCAGTTCTTCCTGCAGATTCAGAATCCGCTTGCCGACCAGCAGACGCGCTTTCAGCTCTAGTTCGTCGACTGGTTTGACCAGATAATCATCGGCTCCGGCTTGCATGGCCTCCAGCATATTATGACGACCGTCATTGCTGGTGAGAAGTATGACGTAGATGTAATGGCCGGACGATCCGGTCTCACGTATGCGCTGGCACAGTTCGATGCCTTTGAGATCTGGGAGGACGCCATCCAGCAGAACGAGTTTTGGAGAATCGGACTGACTCAGAACCCGGGAAGCGGAGGCGCCGTCCTCTGCCAGGGTGACGGTGAACCCCCAGCTTCGCAAATAGTCACCAATCAGTTTTCGATAGACAGCGGAGTCATCGACTACCAACGCCTGCATGGGTGGATCCTCGATATCGCTGATGCTGAAACGATGTCTTGCTCGCGCGAAAAAGCTTTGGGTCGGATGCTGGCCTCATCATATGGTGCGAAAGGTGGCTTGGCTAGGACAGACAAGGCTCCGCGAGTGCACTTTAAGATACGTTTCGAAGAACGGTCATCCGACTTACGGTCATGGAAATTTGCTGCGGCGTCTTTATTCGCGCAGCAAAATCGGGCATCGCGGGCGCTTCGGCCGGATCAGCCGAGCGGCAGCGTTGTCCTTGGCGCAAAAGTCCCAAGTGAAAGACCGGCATAGGGTTGACCGGACGTCGGCTGACGGCCTAACATACCGCCGACGGCACTGAGGCCTTCGGAATGATCGGCCAGACAGTCTCCCACTATCACATTATTGGAAAACTCGGTGGTGGAGGCATGGGCGTGGTCTACGAGGCCGAAGATACGCGCCTGGCGCGTCATGTCGCGCTCAAGTTTATTCCCATCGAAATGGTTCACGACAAAAAGTCGCTGGATCGATTCGTGCGGGAAGCCCGCTCCGCCTCGCAACTGAATCATCCGGGAATCTGCACCATACACGACATCGACGACAACGACGGGCATCCGTTCATTGTCATGGAGAAGCTCGAGGGCGTGAGCCTGAAAGAGCGGATCCGCGGCAAGCCAATGGACGTCGATGAGATTCTTGACATTGGGATTCAAGTCGCCGATGCGTTGGCGGCTTCCCATGCCAAGGGAATTATTCATCGCGACATCAAGCCGGCGAACATTTTTGTTTCGCAAACGGGTCAGACCAAGATCCTCGACTTCGGATTAGCTAAGTCGGCGCGTGACGCCAATTCGAGCGAGGCGGCTCTCGAAGATTCGCTGACCGCGATTGGAGTGATTCCCGGAACTGCGGTGTATATGTCTCCCGAACAAGCCCGCGGAGAAGAACTGGATCCGCGAAGCGATCTATTTTCACTCGGGGTCGTGCTCTACGAGATGTCGACGGGCAAGAAACCTTTTGCCACGGGCAACGTTATAACCACGCTTGATGCAGTGCTCAACCAGAAGCCGGTTCCTCCACGAAGCCTGAATCCGTCTCTGCCCCAGGATCTCGAAGGAATAATCGGACGAGCGATGGAAAAGGACCGAGGACATCGCTACGAGAACGCGCTGGTTATGAAGAGCGATCTGCAGTCGCTCCGGAAGGAAACGGAATCGGGGATGACCAAGAGCGGGGCGCGGCGGCCGGCGCTCCCGTATCGGATCGCTACAACTACATTTCAGGCGACGAGCCGATTTTCCACTTACCTTCTGATCGCAGTAAGCGCGGTGCTGTTGACGGTTTTGATCGCAATTGGAGCGTGGTGGTTCAAGCAACGGCAGCTCGCGGAGGGCGGTGCGCCCAAGAATACGATTGCCGTTCTTCCCTTGCAAAACATGAATGGCGACATCAGCGTGGAGTTTCTTCGTTTCGCGCTCGCCGATGAGATAGCGAACACGCTGACTTATACGCGGACGCTCGATGTTCGTCCTTCGGCGATGACGCGCAAGTTTGTCGGGAACGATGTCGATCCGCAAAAGGCGGGAAAAGAAGTTCACGTTGCCAACATTCTCACGGGACACTTTCTGAAACAAGGAGATCGCCTGCTGATCACGTTGGAAGCGATCCAAGTGGAAGGCAATAAGCTTTTGTGGCAAGCGAATGTGACGGCGCCAGCCCAGGATTTAATTGCGTTGCAGGCGCAGATGGCAGCCCAGATGCGACAGGGATTGCTGCCCGCGCTGGGCGCGGCTGGTGGCTTTATCGAAACCGGCACGCGTCCAAAGAGCGCGGAGGCTTACGATCTTTATTTGCACAGCCTGGCGTTGCCGCATGATCCGGCCCCAAATAAAGATGCAATTGCGGTACTCGAACACGTCGTCGAAGTGGATCCCGCTTACGCGCCGGCTTGGGAGCAGCTTTGCGTCCGCAGCTATTACGACGCGGACTATTCGGATGGGGGCGAGCCCATGTTCCAGCGCTCGAATCAATCGTGTGAGAAGGCGGTGCAACTGGATCCGAATCGAATTGTTGCGGCGGGGCAACTTATCAACAACAGTGTTGAGCGGGGCGAACTAGGTAAGGCATATGTTGCGGCACAAGCGCTGGTCAAGCGCCGCCCGGAGAGTCCGCAGGCACATTTCACGATGGGCTATGTCTATCGCTATGCCGGAATGTTGCAGCAATCGACAGACGAATGCAACACCGCGCTGGCGCTCGATCCTGGTAACTATACTTTTCGTTCTTGTGCGTGGGCATTTATGGAACTCGGAAAAACGGACCGGGCTGCGGATTTCATACGACTGGATGCAGGTTCAGAGTGGGCGGCGTATATAACTCCGTCGCTGCTTCTGCGCGAAGGGAAGGTTGCAGAGGCGCGCGAGGCGGTAAAGCGAATGCCGAACACTCCGCGTTATCACCGCGACCTGTTGGAAGCTTGTATGCAATTGCGTCCCGCATCGGAGCTTGACCGAATGGCGCAGGAGGCGGAAACCAGTTTGCCCACCGAGCCGGATCCCGAGACCTGGTACTACCAGGGAGCAGTCTTCGCTTACTGCGGCAAGAAGCAGGCCGCTCTCCATTTGCTGCAGAGTGCCGTTGAGCAAAATTACTGTGCTCACGAGAATCTTCTTGCGGACCCGCTTCTCGCCAAGCTTCGCACAGAAACAGCGTTTGACAAAGTGTTGACGGCGGCGGGAGCGTGCCAGGAGGCGGTGCGAGCGGCGGATAGCAATGCTATCCAGTGAAACAAATTAGTTACAACTCCGCGGCGTGCAAGCTGCTACAATCTCGCTTGGAAAAATGTTCTTCTCCCTTCCACTGCTAATGCCTGCTGTTAACGAGTCTGCTGACACCGACCTTTGTTACCACAAAAAACTCACATGATTACATCCTGGAGGATTTCTGTGCGGAATTCGTTGGCCTGCGTGCTTGCTGCATTTGTCGTCTGTTGTGGGTGTGTTGCGTCCGCGCAGGATGTGCAAGAAGGCCGTCTGCTGCGCTTTCCCGACATTTATAAAGACAAACTCGCGTTTGTTTATGCGGGAGATATCTGGCTGGCGTCAAGTTCGGGCGGCACGGCACGTCGAATTACATCGCATCCCGGACGGGAGCTCTTTCCTAAATTTTCTCCAGACGGAAAGTGGCTCGCGTTTACCGGCCAGTACGACGGCAACTTTAACGTTTATGTGATGTCGTCCGAGGGCGGGCAGCCGAGACAACTGACCTACTATCAGGGGCAGGCGCAGCCGCTCAGTGACCGCATGGGCATCCTCAACCAGGTGATTGGCTGGACGCCGGATGGGAAGAGCATCGTATTTCTGTCGCGTCGAGACGCCTCCAACGGCTGGACCAAGCGCCCCTACACGGTAAGTATCGATGGGGGACTACCCCAACCGATGCCGATAGATGAAGGCGGCTTACTGTCATTCTCGGCGGACGGAACGAAAGTGGCGTACAACCGCATCTTCCGCAACTTCCGTCAGTGGAAGCGCTACACAGGCGGGCTAGCGCAAGACATCACGATCTACGACCTCAAAAACAACGCTGTCGATCAGGTCATCCCGCACACGGAGCATGGTGACACTTATCCGATGTGGCGCGGCAACATAGTCTACTTCGCGTCCGACCGCGGCCCGGAACACCGCTTCAATTTATACAGTTACGACATCGGCAGCAAGCAGGTCGAGCAGCTTACTAAGTTCACAGACTTCGATGTCATGTGGGCGAGTCTTGGTCCTGACACAATTGTTTTTGAAAATGCCGGATATCTGTACACCTTCGATTTGCAGTCGCGTCAAGCGAAGAAATTGACGATCTATCTGAACGCCGATCGGGCTCAGGCGATGAAGCACTGGGAAAGCGCTGTTCATCAGATCACAGATTTCGATATTGCCCCAGACGGTAAACGTGCCGTAATTGCTGCGCGTGGAGATGTCTTTACCGTCCCGGCAAAGGAAGGGAGCGTCCGCAACCTGACGCATTCTGCCGGCGTGCGCGAACAGAAAGTGGCGTGGTCGCCCGATGGTAAACGGATCGCGTACATTTCAGATCGTACCGGCGAGGATGAAATCTTCATCGCTTCGCAGGATGGGCTTGCGCCAGAAGAACAGATCACCAGCGGCCACAAAGGATTCATGTTCCAGCCCGCGTGGTCTCCTGACAGTTCGAAGATTGCATGGGCCGATAAGGACTTGAAGCTCTGGTACGTGGATATCAAGGAAAAGAAGCCGGTCGAAGTTGACCACGCAAAATATGGCGAGATTCAGAACTATAGCTGGTCTCCTGACAGTAAGTGGCTGGCCTACGACAAGAATCTGGACACAGGGTATTCGGTCGTTTATCTGTATGGGCTTACCGACCAGAAGATCACCGCAGTCACGTCAACTCTTAATAATAGCTATGCGGAGGTGTTCGATCCGGATAAGCGCTACTTATATTTTCTTTCTGATCGCGACTATAACGAAGTACTGGGGAACATTGACTTCGAGTTTGCGAATCCCAAAACCACCCGCGTCTACATAGTCACTTTGACAGCCGATGAGCCTTCGCCTTTTCCCGCCCTAAGTGACGAAGTGAAGGTGAAGTCCGAGGAAACGACAGCGTCGGTTCCCGTGCCCGAGGCGGATAAACCAAGCAAGAAAAATCAGAAACAGCCTTCCAGCAAGAAAGAAGAGAAGTCCGGCAGCGAAGAGAAGGCTTCACAACTCGAAAGTAAAGAGCCGCCGAAAGTGTTTAAGATCGATCTCGACGGCATCCAGAATCGAATTGTGGCGCTCGCCATTCCTCCCGCTGTAATTCATGGCTTGGATGCGTCTAAAGACTACATCTACTACTCAACCGCCCCAGTAACGGGGCTCTCCGGGCCATTGGCTGGAGAAACTCCGGCGATTCACGCCTACGACCTGAAAGAACGCAAAGATAAAGTCGTGCTGGAAGGAACGGATCACTTCGCGCTTTCCCGCGATGGTTCGAAACTGGCCTACCGCGTCGATGGCGATGGACCGTTTGGCATCATCGATTCCAAACCCTCCGACTCGCCGCGCAAAGTGGGCGATGGCTCCCTTAACTTGGCCGGGATGAGAGTTGAGGTGAACCCTCCGGAAGAGTGGAAAGAAATCTATAACGAAGTTTGGCGCCAGGAGCGCGACTACTTTTTCGAAGCATCGATGAATGGCGTGGATTGGCCCAAGATCAAGGAGCAGTATGCGGAGTTACTGCCCTACGTTGCCGATCGTTACTCGCTGACTTACATCATGGGCGAGATGATTGGCGAGTTATCTAACTCGCATACGTACGTGGGTGGCGGCGACTATCCAGACCTGCATCCTGTGCATGTCGGCCTGCTCGGAGCTGATTATGAAGTGGACGCCAGTGGGCTCTATCGAATCAAGAAGATCTACACAGGCGAGAATTGGGATGCGCATACGCGTTCTCCGCTGACCGAGCCGGGCGTCAACGTGAAGGAAGGCGACTATCTGATCGCGATTAACGGTAGCGCGTTGCACACTCCCCAAACTCCGGACGAATTGCTGGCGAATCTTGCGAATGAAGTCGTGACCCTCACTGTCAACTCGAAACCGACGGCGGACGGCGCGCGCAAAGTCGTGGTCAAGCCCATAGGAGATGAATTTAGCCTTCGCGAATTGAACATGATTGAAACCAATCGAAAGAAGGTCGATGCCGCCAGCGGTGGGCGCATCGGGTATGTCTACTTACCGAACATGGGCGAGGAGGGGCTTAACGAATTTGTGAAGCAGTATTTCCCACAGATTCGGAAAGAGGGCATCATCTTTGATGTCCGCTACAATGGAGGCGGATTTGTCGACCAACTCATCTTCGAACGACTGCGACGCGTGCTGGCCGCTATGAATCCCGCTCGTAATTGGGAGTCGGGCACGACTCCGCAAAATGTTTTTTATGGTTACATGGCGTGTGTGACCAATCACTACGCCGCCTCTGACGGCGACTTCTTTAGTTACTTCTTTAAGCAATACAAGTTGGGGCCACTTATCGGCGAGCGCACATGGGGCGGCGTACGCGGCATTCGGGGGGAGATTCCGTTAATAGATGGCGGCTATATCACGCGTCCCGAATTCTCGCTCTCGTCCTTGGATAGCAAGTGGCTAATCGAGAATCGGGGCGTCGAGCCGGACGTGGTTGTGGACAATCCGCCAGACCTGGTGGCGAAAGGGCAAGATCCGCAACTGGAAAAGGCGATCGCGATGCTGATGGAGCAGATTAAGGCGAATCCAAAGAAACTGCCGGCGCGGCCTCCAGACCTGCCTGCATATCCGGATGGGCCGGGGTTCTAGTTCGCGTTATCCACCCGTCGCGCGCTTAGAATCGACTTCAAGTATTTTGCACGCCTCAAGCTGGTCAATCCTCATTCGAATTCGGTTCGGCGCCCAGTGGGGGCGCCGGATTTCTTCCTAAGAAGGACGACAGACCCATCGCTTGACATATTCCGAGTCTTTCAGGCGCTTGCCAATGCCGAGGAATGATCCGGTAAGCTCGGACGAACGAGGGTTCGGTACTCGTCCCGCTGTCATTTCATCAATAAAGTGAACCTATGCTCACGTTACCGATTTGGTGACTACAAGGGCGAATTTCCGCTTGCCAACCGACCGGTCGGGCGGTTACGATAATTGTCACGCGTTATTCTCGAACCTTCGGCTCGACAGATTCCTTGGCCATTTCCCCCGCGAGGAGATCCGCATCGCTTGTCGAGATGAACACGTACGAAGTCCATGATGCCGCTCTCTGGCAAAGCGGGTTTTGTTTGTCTCGGGAACGTACGGGTTGGGGAGCGCAGGGAGATCGCATGACGAATCAGGATAACCGGAACCACAAAGCGACCGTTGACGGCGGTTCCGATGAGAAAAATTTCCCGAACACAAAGGGGAAGATACTGAAGACGATGACTGGCGCCGGTATTCTCTGGGAGTGCCTGGAGCGCGAAGGTGTGCGAGTTGTCTTTGGCTATCCGGGCGGCGCTATTTTGCCGGCATACGATGCGCTCAAACACAGCAAGATCCATCACGTCCTGGTGCGCCACGAGCAGGGCGCGACGCATATGGCCGATGGCTACGCCCGTGCGAGCGGGGAAGTGGGAGTTGCGATCGCCACCTCCGGACCGGGCGCAACGAACATGGTGACCGGAATCGCAACCGCCATGCTCGATTCGATTCCCATTGTCTGCATCACGGGACAGGTCGGCAGCAAACTGATCGGATCGGACGCGTTTCAGGAAACCGATATTACCGGCGTGACGCTACCCATTACGAAGCACAACTATCTGGTCACGCACGCGAGCGAAGTAGCGCGCACGGTGCGTGAAGCTTTCTATGTGGCGCGCTCGGGACGCCCGGGTCCGGTCTTGATCGACATCACGAAAGATGCACAGCAGAGTACGTGCGAGTTCGATTGGGAAGCGGCGCGGCCCCAATTGCCGGGATATCGTCCCGATCTGTCGCCGGCACCCGCGGAATATGCGGAGGCCCTGGAGTTGATCCACAACTCGAAGCGGCCCGTGATTCTTGCCGGTCACGGCATTATTGTTTCGGGAGCGATGCGGGAAGTGCGTGATTTTGCGGAACGTGCCGGCATTCCGGTTGCGCTGACGCTTTTGGGCCTCGGCGCATTCCCCGCGTCGCATCCGCTGAATCTGGGCATGATGGGTATGCACGGAGAAGCCTGGGTCAATCACACGATCCAGGAAGCGGACCTGCTGCTGGCATTCGGGATGCGCTTCGACGACCGGGTTACCGGTAATCTGAAAACGTACGCGCCCAACGCAAAGAAGATTCACATCGAGATCGATCCGGCGGAGATTAATAAGAACGTGAAAGTCGACGTCCCGCTGGTCGGCGATCTGCGTGAAGTTTTGCTGGAGTTGATGCCGAAGGTCGAATCGATCGATCGCAGCGAATGGCTCGATTCGATCGACCGCTTAAAGGGTGACTCGGCGGTGCGTGATATTCAGAACCTGCCGGACAGCGGCCACCTTTACGCCGCGCACGTGATCAACGATTTGTGGCGGCAGACGCGCGACGGCAAGACCATCGTCGTAACCGATGTGGGGCAGCACCAGATGTGGGAGGCGCAATATTACAAGCATGAACATCCCCGATCGTTGATCACTTCTGGAGGTCTGGGAACCATGGGTTTTGCTCTGCCGGCAGCGATCGGCGCCAAGGTGGCCTGCCCCGATTCGGAAGTATGGGTGATCGTCGGTGATGGCGGATTCCAGATGACGATGTGCGAACTGGCGACGCTGGTCCAGGAGAATCTCAAGATCCACATCGCCATCATCAACAACGGATTTCTGGGCATGGTTCGGCAGTGGCAGGAGTTTTTCTATGACCGGAACTATGCGGCAACGCCGCTTTTGAATCCGGATTTCGCGAAGTTGGCCGAGGCTTATGGCATAAGAAGCATGACGATTTCTGAGCGTTCCGAGGTTGTGCCAGCCGTGCAATCGGCGCGCGAGTATGACGGACCAGTTTTGATCAATTTCAAAGTGGAGCAGGAAGATACGGTTTATCCGATGGTTGCCGCGGGCGCCGCTCTGCACGATATGATTCGGCGGCCAAGTCCCATTGTTGAAACGGCGGAGGACGAGTAAAAAGGACGGACAACTGGTAGTTGCGAGTCGCTGAAAGGCGAGAGCAAAGACGACCAAATTTATGCTTAATACTTTCATGGTGTACGTGGAAAATAAGCCGGGTGTTCTAACCCGTGTGGCTTCACTCTTTCGTCGCCGCGCATTTAATATCGATTCGCTTACGGTGGGGCGCACCGAGAAGCCTGAAGTGTCGCGCATGACGATTACGGTTGACGCCGATTTTGACCAGGCCCGCCGGATCGAAGCGAATCTCTACAAACTGGTGAACGTCCTGCTCGTCGAGAACATCACAAATCAGCCTGCCATTGTGCGCGATCTCGCGATGATTCGGGTAGCAGCGAGTCATGAGGCGCGTTCGCATGTCCTCGAACTCGCGAACGTATTTCGCGCCCGAGTAGTTGATGTCGCTCCCGAATCGTTGACCATCGAAATTACCGGCGCAGAAGAGAAGATTGACGGCCTGCTTGAGTTATTGCGTCCTTACGGAGTTTTAGAGATGGTTCGTACCGGGATTGTCGCAATGCGGCGAGGTAGTAAGTCGTCGGGCCCCGCCCCCGTCAAGGAGACAACGATGCATAGCGAAGTCAATGACAACGTCTCTTACTCTGTATAAGACTTCGCCCGCGTTCTATATAAGAGACAGCGCTCGCGGGTTCGAAGGTTCGTCTGCCTCGGGGGAAGCGGCTGCCAATAAAAAACGCTCTGAGCGTGAGCCCAGAGCGTCCTCGGCAGCCCTCCCCCAGAACTGCCAAACTACCCGCTCATCCTATGTCCAAGTGGCCGCAGTGTAAATGTCACTTTCGTAATGGACGGTCGCAAAAAAGTACCACGGGCCATGAACGAAAGTAACCTGATGGAGGCGCGCGAGATTTCTATCTTATTCAAGGATAAGAGATAGCAATCGTGGCTGCGAGAGTTACTTCTTCGTCCAGGTCTTCCCAGCATCGAGGCTACTCCAAGTCTCGTTGTTGCTCGTCGAGAGTGAGACTTCGCCAGAGTTGAGGGTGCGAATCTGAGTTATATCCGAGACAAGAACTTGAGAGCCAAAAGATGGCTGCAAACGATGCCATGTTGCCCCGCCGTCGCCTGAGAGGAAGAGCGTTCCCGCCTCGCCACCAGCCCATATATCCATTCCGCGAACCGCGGAGCATAACAGCGGATGATCGGCGCGCAGGGCGTCTTGCCAAGTGTTACCGCTATCCAACGACCGTTGCAAAATTCCGTTTTTCACGACCCATGTATAAGTGTTATTAAAAGCCTTGGGAGAAGTGGATGACAGCTTCGCTGCATACAGTGCGTTCGCTCCTTGTGCCCGGCTGAGTGACGCAGCAGCGGAAGGGTCATAACTCATCTGCTTGTTCGTCTGATCTTTGTTCAGCTGATCTTTGTTCAGCTGATCGTGGTCCGCCTGATCCGGTAGCGCCGGCTTCGCCTTAAGAATCGGCGGCGTGTCGGTTTGGGCCATTAATGTATTCGAGGCATTCGAGTCAGACGGTTGATTTTCTACCAAGCCGTTAGCGCCCGAAACCTCCATGGCTTCGTTGGTCGCGCGACTATTTGCTCCTGCTTCGCGAACACTCCTGGTGGGGGCCGAGAGTGCGGAGCTTTTTTCCAGCGGGCCGGAATTCTTACGGTTGCTCGCCAGCATAGTTCCAGCGTCCGGCAGATCGGTTACTACCGGGGCTGGCGATTTCTTGAACGTGGGGAAGATCCGCTTCGATGGCGCGCTGCCTGTTAAAGGCGGCGGAGCCGATTGTGCCACTACCGGACGTGCAATGGGCGATTGCGCCGCGGTCGACGTCGCTACCTGCGGAGCTACTGACACTGAGGTGGGTGAATTCAGCCTTCCTGGATGTACGAGAAGTACTGACGCCGCAACCACGACAGCTGCAGCCAGACCGGCCCAACGCAACGTAGGCCAGGAAAGAGTTGGCCAGGAAAAGCTCGACCGCGGCGTTCGTGCTGTTTGCGAAACTGTGGCTTGATCCTCCTTTGTCTCTGCGTAGGTGGCCGAACTTTCCGTCGCGGGAAGCGCTAGCGCCACCACCTCACGGCAATCTTCGCAAAGGGCCAAATGCTGAAGTATTCCATCCCGTTCTGACACCGACAGCGCCTGCTCAGCAAATGCCGTCAGCAGGTCATCGTTGGGATGCTCTTTAGACGCGCGTTGCTGCGAAAGACCTGCTCGCAGGCGCTGGTATACGATTTTTGGAACTTCATTCATTCCGCACTAACTTTCGCCTTCAATTCGCCTCGCTGTTACCCTTCCAATCCTTAGCTTCGGGCGCTTACTCTTCTGCTCGGTTCTTTCTACTATCAGGGAACGTTTTCGATTGCGAATCTTGCATCAAACGCGAGCGCAAATTCAACTGTAAATCGCGCACGTCCATCTCCAAAGCCTCGATGGCTTGAGCATGACTAAGACCCTGAGCGCGCAATCCCGCCACGATACGCCTTCGGAGGCCGGCCGAAAGGCGGTCGAGCCGCCGGCTGACGCTCGATTCGTGCAAGCCCAAGGTGCGCGCGATTTCAGCCAGAGTTCTCCCATCCAAATAATAGGAGGCAAGAGTAAACCTGTCCTCGGACGAAAGCTCCGCCAAGGCCTCATCGGTGGCCGTTTCCAGACGTTGCTCCGTTGGACGATTCGATGCCGGAGCAGGGTCGGTCGCTGGCGCCGCAAATTGGACGCCTTCTTCGGTCTGCTCTTCTAAACTGACTGTGCGCTTCTGCTTGCGATAGCGATTGATGAACTCTTGCGCCATCACCGTGCGCAACCAGCCTTCGAGCGAGCCCCGACCGGTGTAAAACACCAACTTAGAATTTCGCACTCCGTTCCGTGCGTTGACGCCGTACAGGTCCGCGAAGAGTGAGTCGGCCAGCTCCGCCGCGTGCGCGCCGTCACGCGTAATGTGCAACGCCATGCTGTGTAACTTCTGTCGATAGCGGCTGATGAAATCTTGCCAAGCTCGCTCCTCTCCGGCGGCGCAGGCGCGCGCCAACACAAGTTCCTCCAACTTGAGCGCGGCGCAGAAGTCGGCCTTCTGGCTCGCAGAATCGGACCGAAGATACTTGCGTAGAATTTCGTCGAGAATGGTTGCGAACTGCTCAAGACTCACGCCGTAAGCCGCGCCCCCGCTGCGCTCGTACAGAGGTTCAGCGATGTCGGTTGCGTCCCCGGTCTGATTTATTTTTGGCATGGCTTACGGCTTGTTCAACTGATGCTAGCAATTTTTTAGACGCAAGGAATTAGAAATCGTACGTTCTTGTCCCAGCGAGCAAAGAAACACCTCCTGGAAGACTCGCGGTTGCGCAACCCCGGCACGCTCTATCTTGGCGTGCCGGGGAAAGGCGGCAGACGAAGATTGTCGGTCGCGTATGGGAGCCTGGTTGTCTTTGGCGGTGTCTGTATTCTTGCGGGCCGAGCTTGTACTTTGCGGCATTCAGGTTTACTACGGGGAGGCCAGTTATGCGGCTGTTCGTCGTGGTTCTTGGGATTGCTCTATTAGTCGCAGCAGCGATCGTAATTCCATGCCTGCTGCAGGCGGGCGAGATAAATCCCGCTCCAACTTACTCGCTACTCGCTCCCATTCGCAGTGGAAATCTAACCGTTTTTCCGGTTGTCTCCAACAGATCTTACGACACGGCGGAATTTATCACACTCGATGATGGCCTGCGCAGCGGAGACGTTGTTGTCACCGAGGCCGGACAAGCGCGCGGCCTGATCCGTCGACGTCCCAACGATCCTATTGCTGTCCATCCCGTGCGCGATGCCGAGGTCAATCGGCTGGTGCTGGTTAATAACTCGAAGCGGCCATTGTTACTTCTCGCAGGCGAGATAGTAACTGGTGGCAAACAAGATCGGGTCATCGGGAAAGACCGTATTGTGCCCGCGGAGAGCGATCCAGTCGACCTCAGTGTCTTTTGCGTCGAGCCCGGCCGGTGGGTGGCCGCGTCGGGCCAGGCGGACTTCGGCTATCGTGCGGGAGGCAGCGTTGGCGGCGTTCTCGCTTCTCCAGTTGTGCGGAGCAAGGCGATGGCTGCGAAAGATCAGCAGCAGGTTTGGGAAAGCGTGCGCAGTTCGCAACACGCCATGGCACAGACAGTTGAAGCCTCGGGAGCCGCTCCCGCCGTCGAGTCGACTACTTCGTATGCGCGAGTTATGGATAACAAAGAAGTCCAGAAGCAGGTCGACGCGGTTGCGCAACCGGTGCAGCGCGATTATGAAAGCGTCATCCATCAACTGCGCGACAAGAATGCGGTGGGCGTGGTTGTCGCCGTCAACGGAGAAATCGTGTGGGCCGATCTTTTCGCCAGCACGCAACTACTCCAGAAATATTGGCCAAAACTTGTTCGCTCGTATGCCGCGGACGCTGTAATTACAAGAGCCAAGGCCGTGGAAGTCAGCAGCAAGGATGCGCAGAAGTTTCTCGACAACTTGCAAGGCCGCCACGAAACTGCGGAAACAGAACCCGGGCTCTATCGACAGACCGAAATCACAGGAGACGGTTTCAAGGTCTTTGAGCTGATGTCGCTCTTGCCGAAAACCGGCTTTCCACTGCATGTCGCGAAGATGACGAACTAGGCGGCAGATGCGGGATGTGGGCACTCGCTTCGCCCGTTCAACGAGTTACGGGGAATGCCGGGCCAATCCTTTGTGCACCACGTCGTTCGCATCGTAGGCCAACTTCAGGGCCGGTAGCTCGTCCCGCGAAAACCAGCGCACATCGGCTGCATCGGTTCCCGCTTGAAGAGTGCCGCCTACCGGACTACATAAAAAGTCGATCAACACGTAGTGATAGCGGACTCGCCCTTCCGGTCCGCGGATGACACGTTCGTATACGCCGAGCATCTCTTGTGTCTCGATGGTCAGTCCAGTCTCCTCAAGAGCTTCGCGAATGACCGCCTCGCGCAGGGTTTCGCCGCATTCGAGTACCCCGCCGGGCAACGACCATTCGCCCAACAACGGCGGCGTGCCTCGTTGAATGAGCAGAACGCGGTTTTCCTTTATGATCACTGCTCCAACGCCCACCAGCGGCGACTCGGGATATTCACGTCTCATGGCAAAGCTTTCTCGACCTCGCGAAACATACTCGCGTCACAACTCTTGAAACGCAGTATACGACCAAGAACGAGCGATCTGGACAACCGAAGGCAGGCGCGGCGCAATCTTAATCGCAGTTCGGATCGAGGCAAAAAGCCAATTGCTACCACGGAGGCGATCCAGAAGTACAATAGCCACCATGTCGCTCGACGAATACAAACGCAAACGGCGGTTTGAAGAGACGCCGGAGCCCGCTCCCAAACTGGAAAAGAAATCGCAGCACCGCTTTGTGGTTCAGCGCCATGCTGCGACCCGGCTGCATTACGATTTTCGTTTGGAGATGGAGGGCGTGCTGAAATCGTGGGCTGTTCCCAAAGGACCGTCGCTCGATCCCGCGGACAAACGCCTGGCTATGCAAGTCGAAGATCATCCGGTTTCTTACTACGATTTTGAGGGAACGATACCGGAGGGGAACTATGGCGGCGGCACAGTGATGGTGTGGGAGACGGGAACGTGGGAGCCGTTGTCTCCCGAGCCCGTCGATGGCGTATACGTTCCCGGCACCGAAAAAGAAGCGGTCGCGATGCTGGCGAAAGGCGATCTAAAATTTCGGCTGAAGGGGAAGCGGCTCAACGGCGATTTCGCGCTCATACACATCAAGGCGCGTCGTTCGGGGAGCAAGGGAAACGAGTGGCTGCTGATCAAGAAAAAAGATGACTACGTGGTTGCGGGATTCGACATCGATTCCTACGACACCTCGGTCCTGACCAATCGCACGATGGCGCAGATTGCAGGGGATGCCAAGTCTGCGGAATGGACGAGCAGTCCTCCCGCGTCGCGAGGGAAAGTCAAAGCCACATGGCTGACCGATGCGATCGCCCGCGTCGATTTGAAACGCAAGAAAGCTGCGGCCGAGAGCGCGAACGAAACGCCAAAAAAAAAAGTAAAAGCTCGCCGGCTGGCAAAGACCGAGACGAAAAAAGAGTAAAAGAAAGTACCGTGTCTCCGAAGGATCGCCCGCCTGACGAGGAGGAAGTGTCGTCAGGTAGGATCAGGTCGGGAAAGAAAAGTGGGAAGCTTCCACGGAACTCCGCAGGTTCTGCGGCTGAAGCTCTTACCGGCGCGGAGGTCAGGCCGATGCCCCAGATAATCCGGCCTATGTTAGCGACCTCGATTGATAATGCGTTTGACAGTCCCGACTGGCTGTTTGAGATTAAATGGGACGGATACCGCGCCGTGGCCTTCGTCGAGGACGGCCGGGTGCGACTGGTGTCGCGCAATCAAAATGACCTTACCGCTCAATTTTCCGAACTCGGCCGTATCCCCGAATTCATAAAAGGGCAACGCGCGATTCTCGATGGCGAAATTGTTGCGCTCGACGGGGAGGGTCGGCCATCATTCAGCCTGATGCAGCAGCGCACCGGAATGCAGCCCGGAAAGCGGCACTTGCCGCGACGCGAAGGCGTGCCGGTTATTTATTACGCGTTCGATCTGTTATATCTCGACGGCATCGACGTGCGCCGCGTCCCGCTGGAGCAGCGAAAACAATTGCTGCAGGATCAGCTCAAGCCCGGCGAGTTGGTACATTTTTCCGATCACTATGCGGAGAAAGGTCTCAGTCTTCTCGAAGCGGCCAGGCATCGGGGACTGGAAGGAATTCTGGCCAAACGACGCGATAGCGTCTATCAGGAAAAGCGCTCGAGCGATTGGCTCAAGATAAAAATCACGCGCCGGCAGGAGTGCGTGATTGGAGGCTACACCGAACCCGAAGGCAGCCGAGCTCACTTCGGTGCGCTGGTGCTCGGTTTGTACGACGAGCAAAAGCGTTTGATTCATGTTGGCCAGGTGGGTACTGGCTTCGATCAGAAGACACTCAAAGAGATGTTTGATCGTATGCAGCCGCTGAAGACGAAACAGAATCCGTTTCACGGCGAGATCGGGGGCTTGCGAAAAGTTCAGTTCGTGCGCCCGGAACTGGTTGCCGAAATCAAGTTTGCCGAGTGGACTCACGAGACCGTGGAAGGCGGTGAAAAACTGCGTGCGCCCGTGTTTATGGGACTTCGGTTTGATAAATCAGCCGAAGAATGCAGGCTGGACGAAGCATTGCCGAGCCGGGCCAGGCCGTCGTAAGCGGCATAAGCGGCGATGCCGGCAACGAAATTGCAGATCCGTCACTTCGTTCGAGATGGGGAATTTAGAGAAGGCGGATGACTAGATTCAAAGAATGCGGAGGACAAGATTGAAGGAACGGCGTTGAGATTCCAGTGCGTTTGAGGCGTCCTAGAACGCGCTGCCTCCGCCGCCACCAAATCCGCCTCCTGAAAAACCTCCGCCTGAGAATCCGCCGCCGCTGCTAAAGCCCGATCCGCTGGAGCTCGCTCTCGGCGAGGAGGTGAATACCTGGTGCATGTCCGCCGCCATGCTGTGCATCGAACTGGAGAAGAAGAGCGGACTAAAGCCGGTGTATCCGTTCGGCGAAACGTACCAGGTTGGAGGATCTTTGATGATTCCATCAAACGCTTTCGCCCACTGATGCTCCACTCCGAGCGCCATGGCAAACGCGAGATATTTTTCGAAGGTGTCGGGAGGCATGCGCTTAATGCGATCCGCATCGACACGGTTCATGAATTCCTGGAATCCGAGTACGGCGATTCGGGTACGCGATCCGGCCAAAGTCTTCGCCGTCATCTGCCGTGCAAACAGCCACCAAATGATTGCGGAAACCAGAACACTCCCGATTACAAGTGGGATGGAATAGAAGAGATTCATCCAACCCAGAACCTGCACTCCAACCGCGAGTATCGCGATGGCGACGCCGGCGGCAATACTGTAACCATTGGCCGATTCGGGGTCGAGGGTATAGATGCCTTTGTTTTTTAGGGACAACATAATGTCCTGCCGCACGATCGGAATCACAGTGTAGAAGCGATTTTTGAGATCGGAAAGCCGCGTGCCACTGCCACTCAGAAAAATATTGTCAAGCATCACGCGCTCGTGCGGCGTCAGGTCGGTGCCCCACTGTTCCCGCGGCTTTACTAGCGTGAATAAATAATCTTTGTGGTGAAAGACTATGAAGGTATCGACTTTTTCTTCAATCTTGATGTATCCGCGCACCGCCAGATCGACGATAGTGCTGGTAATGTCGCGAGGATGGATGGTGTCGTCCAGCAACGTACCCGCCTCGGCTGGACACATGCCCTTTGGCGGTTCATACTGCGGTGCCACTGAGACGCCGGGATCGGGATCGCGTCCCACGGAATACCAGAGGCCAAACATTACCGCCAAGGTAAACATGGGTAAGAAGAGGATCGGATTGCTGCCGAGAAACCATCCCAACTTAGTCAACGCCGACGGAGACTTTACCACTCCGGGCGGAATGTAGATGTCGATGGTCAAGCCGCCGCGCATGGGCAGTGCCCGCGTGGTTTCCGAAACGACGTCAGCGCCTTTTACGTCGGCGCTCGCCTCACTTTGTTTAGAGCCGTATGCCCCAGTGAAGGCCTGAGCGCGAAGGCCACCCGCGGCCGATTCGGGCAGGGTTACGAAGGCCGAAGCGTGATCGATGGGGACGGGCCAATCATTGCCAGTTACATTCCAGTAAAACTCATCATAGCTTTCTCTTGCACTGTCTCCCGAGCTGTCGCTGGCACTGTCAAAAAATCGGACGGCATTGCGCACGGAGTAATCGATGTTGACCACTCGAGTCGCATCCACTGCGTCCGGAATATAAATCTTGAGATCGCGGTAGGAGCCGGATTTGGTCGAATCGTACTTCAGCTTGTTTCCGTTTTCGTCGGTCACGCTGATGATGTTGAGGAAAAGCGTGTAGTTCGTTCCGTCGGGTCCGGGATATTCGACAGGAATTGTGCGGTGAATCCCATGCCACGAGCCGGCGAAGACGATGCTGATTTTCTCATCGACCAAGGCTGTTCCGTCAGCGGAGATTGCGATGGTGTCCTTAAAATCGGCCACGTGCCAATTATGCTGGGCAAAAGTGTCAGGAGCGTATGTGCAAACGAGGATGAGAAGCAGCGTTGGAGTGACGAGTCGGCGATTCGTATAAGCTCCGATTACAATTCTTGAACTTTACCTGCGAATTGGGCTTGGGCTGGCGAAATGGGCTTGCCCCTGGCGGTTAGAACTTCACCGCAACGGGTTCGCGATCGGACGCGGCCGCTTCGAAAAACTGCTTTTGTTGGAAGCCGAACATCCCAGCCAAAATATTGGTGGGAAAAGATTGAATCCTGGTATTTAAGTCGCGTACGACCGCATTGTAATAGCGGCGCGCGTTTTGAATCGCGTCCTCGATTTCGTTAAGCGAATTCTGCAGCTGCGTAAATTCCTGTGACGCTTGCAACTGCGGATAATTTTCGGCGACTGCGAATAGGCTTTTCAGCGCGCCGCTCAGTTGATTTTCGGCCAAAGCCTTATCGGCAGGGCCGGTCGCTTGCATGGCCATGGAGCGGAATTTCGCGATGTCTTCGAAGGTGCTTTTTTCGTGAGTCGCGTAGCCTTTCACGGTTTCGACCAGATTCGGAACCAGATCGTGGCGCCGCTTCAGTTGCACATCGATGTCAGACCAGGCCGATTCCGAGCGCACGCGCAACTGCACCAGGCTGTTGTACATCGCGATCGAAAAGATGCCCAAGAGAACGACGACGGCGAGAACGGCTAAAACCATAGGGACGCTCCACGCTGCGAATTCAAGGCGACCTTAACACGAACCAGTCCTGCCAGCAATGCACGCGTTGATTCGGGGAGATTGGAACCGATCCTGCGTTCAGGTGATGCCCCGGGGTTCTTCGCGGGAATTGGCACTTCAAGAGCATTATTGTTGCGGAGCGTAGTATCCGCGCCGGGCGCGAACTTGCAGATCTTTCTTAAGGGCGGTGATGTCGATGGAGTGAAATTTTCCATCGGTGTCGAACTCGGAAGGTTTGTAGGAAACGGCATACTGACTGCGCAACTCGTCCTCGATGGCCGCGAACGAGTGCGTGATTTCTTTCATCTTGTAGGGGAAGAAGGCGCGTCCGCCTGTGGCAGCGGCAATGTCTTCGAGAACTTTATCGCCCCGCAGAATCAATCCGCTGTCGTCGGTCGAGATGGCATATATCAAAACCTCGGCCCGCTGCGCCATTTCGATCGCTTGAGCGCGTGTGTGCTCGCTCTGATTGTCTTCGCCATCGCTGAGAATCACGATCGCCTTTCGGATGGGATGATCCGAGGAATCGTGCAGCAGTTTTTCTCGGCAAGCTTTGTAGATTGCGTCGTAGAGCGCGGTGCCGCCACCGTTGCCCAGACGTTGCACTCCCGCGGCTAGCAGGGGCACCTGATCGGTGAAGTCCTGGGTCAGGTGGCTGTCGCGGTTGAAACCAACCACGAAGGCGCGATCGAAACCGGGGCGAATGAGGTGCTGGAGAAATCCGGTTGCCGCTTCTTTTTCAAACCCGAAGCGGCTTTGCACCGATCCGCTCACGTCCATAAGCAGGCCCAATTCAATGGGAAGATCAGTCTCGCGGCGGAAATTCAGAATCGATTCGACCGGCTTGTGATCATCAAGTATGGAGAAGTCGCTCTGGTTCAAGTTGCGGACAAACTTCCCATGCCGGTCGGTGGCGATGAAAAGCACATTGACTTCGTTCACCCGCTTTTTGATGGTGAGGATCGGCTCATCCGACTCGTCTTCGAGACTGCTGACGACAGGCAGTGCGGCGTTCGCGGCATTCAGCGAAGAGGAAGATGTTGGGACCAGTAAGGGAGAGGTCTGGGACCATCCAGAAACGGCGCCAACCAGGAGGGCAAGCGCGCACAGCCAAAGCTTCAAGTCGTCGGGAAGTCTCCTGAATTTGCGGCGTTCCGCCATGCCCGTGGTTCGACCTTCCCGTCGCAATCTTGAATCCCGTTCGCGTGCCCCATCGGCATCTGCACCGGAACCTTCAACTCATTCGATGCACGCCGGGGGCCGAAGATGGAACGATCAGCGATCTTCCTGACTGTAGGCTGGGAAGGCCCACGAATCCAAGTTACAAAAGGAGTACGCGAACGGTGTCGCGCCTAAGCGTTGACGCTTCAACAGGTTGGAACTTTGATTTGGAACGAACTGTAAAACGAAATCGAGAGGAAGGGAGTTGGTTTGGCTCGCAGATCGTTCCGCGTCTGTATGGGTGAACTGCCTCTTAGAATATTTTTCATTTTATCGAACTGCCGCCATGCAAAAATTTCTGAAAGTCTGCTCTTGACCGCTTGCTTCTAGCGCTGTTTTTTCAAATGGGATAATCTGGCAAAGCGCTAAAGCCCGGCCCGGGTACGGAGTTTCAAATGTATTTTGAGCAGTTTTATCTGACCTGTCTGGCCCATGCGTCGTACATGATTGGGTCACAGGGCGAAGCCGCGGTTGTCGATCCCCAGCGTGATGTGGAAATTTATTTGAAGGCGGCGGAGGAAAATAAGCTCAAAATCCGTCACATATTCGAGACTCATCTGCACGCCGATTTTGTTTCCGGTCACAAAGAACTCGCCAGTCGTACCGGCGCCCAAATTTATATCGGCGCGCAGGCCAACGCAGGCTTCCCACACGTGCCGTTAACTGATTCCTTCGAGATGCGGGTGGGGGCCGTACACGTTCGGGCGCTCGAAACGCCCGGTCATACTCCCGAGAGCGTTTGCCTGGTGATTACCGATGAAGAGTCGCAGACTCCCTACGCGGTTTTGACCGGCGACACTCTTTTTATCGGCGACGTCGGGCGCCCCGATTTGTCGCGCAGCCACACTCCTCGCGAACTCGCGGGACTTCTTTACGATAGCTTGCATCGCAAGTTGCTGGCGCTGCCCGATACGACGAAAGTGTATCCCGCTCATGGAGCCGGTTCGCTCTGTGGGCGCGCGATGCGCGCTGAACGCTCTTCTTCAATCGGTACCGAGCGGCTCACAAATTACGCGTTGCAGATCGCGAGCCGGGACGAATTCATTGCCCAGCTGACTACCAATCTTCCTGCGCGGCCCGAGTATTTTTTGGAAGATGCGGAGATCAACCGTTCCGGAGCTGTAGCGTTGAACGATCTTCCCCCGCTGCCTGCACTTACTCCCGCGGATTTGCACGAGTTAGTGCAGCAGGGTGCGAATGCTCTTGACGTTCGTTCGGGAGAAGCTTTCGCGGCGGGCCACGTGCCCGGATCGATTGGCATCGCGCTCTCCGGACAATTCGCGTCGTGGGCGGGCGGCATTCTCGGAATCCACTCCAGGCCCATTCTGATTGGCGACGGCGACGATGCTGGGCAGATCGAAGAAGCTCGGCTGCGCCTCGCCCGCGTGGGCATTGAAGATGTGCGCGGATATTTGAAGGGCGGCATTGCCGCTTGGCGCGCGGCAGGAATGAAGACTGTCGCGATCAAACAGATTTCCCCGCAGGAACTGGATCAGAAATTGCGTAACCGGGAATTAAACGCAGCAGACGTGCTCGACGTGCGCCGCGAAGGCGAGTGGCAGGCCGGGCATATAGCGGGCGTGGCGTGCCATCCCCTTGACTATTTTGCCCAAGCCTTGCCTGCCATCGAGCGCGATCGCGTGGTCGCGGTTCATTGTAAGAGCGGATACCGCAGCCTGATCGCTTCCAGTCTGCTGGAGCGCGCCGGCCTTCGCAACATCTTCAACGTCATCGGAGGTTTCGATGCGTGGCAATCTGCAAATCTCCCTGTCGTTGTTGAGCAACTCGCGAAGGCATAAATCTGGCTGGCTTCGTTTTGACTCAGGTAGTGGCGCACACGTCCGCCGCTGTCGGAGTTTACGAAGTGAATGCAAGAAATTCGAAGAGTCGGCAGAGAAGGATGGGGCTATTCAGCCGAAGCAGCCTGTGTCTTTGGCCGGTAACCGTTGCGCCGACCGGGAAATTGAGGCAACGCCGCCATCAGCCGTCGCGTGTATGCGTGCTCCGGCGCGGTGAAAATCTGTTCCGCCGTGCCGCATTCGACAATTTCCCCCTGGTGCAGGATGGCGATTCGCGAGCAGATTCCGGCAACCGACGGCAAATCATGCGAAACATAGAGAATCGACATTCCCGTTTCACGGTTCAAGCGGGCGAAAAGTTCGAGAATTTCAGACTGCGTAATCACGTCGAGCGCGCTCGTCGCTTCATCCGCGATTAAAAGAGCGGGCCGGTGCAGGATCGCCATGGCAATCAGCACGCGCTGGGCCTGCCCAACGCTCAGTTGCGATGCTCGTTTCCGCAAAAACTCATGGCCCATGCCGTCGTCCGTCCCAGGAAGACTGACGCTAGTCAACGCCGACTGGATGGCCCGGTCGCAATCATGGGCCGTGGCCTGCTTGTTGCTATATGTGCGGCCATTCGTGCCGCTATGTGCGCGCCAAGCCTCCCTAAGTTGCGTGCCGATCTGTAGGGCAGGATTCAACGATGCCAGCGGACTTTGCAGAACGAGACTGAGAGCGCGTCCGCGCAGGCTTCGCATCTCCCGTTCGGACATGGCGAGCAGATTTGCGCCCTGAAAAACGATGCTGCCTTCGACGAAGGCGCGCTGGCGGCCTAGCAAGCCCATGATCGCCATGGCCAACGTGCTCTTGCCCGAACCACTTTGCCCGACTAAGCCGACAATCTCGCCGCGTCCGATATCGAGCGAAACTCCGCGCAGCACCGGCTCTTTGCCCGGATAACGAACGGTCAAGCGAGCCGAGAGCAAGCTTGGCGAAGAGTCGGAAGCGGTCGGATTGGTGGTCATCTTTAATCGTATTTTGGGCGCGACAATCATTCTTGTTGTGACAATTGCGGCTAACGGCTCGCCCGCGTGTTGGGATTCAACGTGAGCCGTTCCGCGTTCCAGAACGTTTGCGGAGAAAGAATTCCGGGATTCGCCCCGGCGACGGACGTGGATACGGCGGAAAGCGCGTTCACGTTTACCAAGTAAATGAACGGTGCTTGTTCTGCCACAATTTCCTGTATG
>Ga0302278_10001795_pt1 | contig 25766 bp, 25 predicted proteins | sample III_Bog_N3_2_FD_194543 | JGI IMG/M metagenome (GOLD analysis project Ga0302278, IMG submission 194543) | Peat permafrost microbial communities from Stordalen Mire near Abisko, Sweden - III_Bog_N3_2 | ecosystem: Environmental > Terrestrial > Soil > Wetlands > Peat | place: Sweden: Abisko... | reverse complement strand
CCGCTGCTGCTCTTCGTCAGCATAAAAAATCACGGAGCGATATTGCTCCCCCGTATCGTTTCCCTGCCGGTTCGGAGTAGTCGGATCATGCACCGAAAAAAATACATCCAACAATTCGCGATAGTTGATCTTGTCGGGATCGAAACTGACCCGCACCACTTCTACATGCCCGGTGTCACCGTTGCACACCGCCCGATACGTCGCCTGATCGGCGCGACCCCCCATGTAGCCCGACTCGACGTGACTTACTCCGGTGAGACGTTGAAAAACCGCTTCGATGCACCAGAAACATCCGCCGCCGAAAACCGCTTTCTGCTCTTTCGCCATACCGTTTAGATGCCCCACAATCGCGGAAGATACGCCCACGAAATCAATAGAAGAGGCCTGTCTGTAGAAAAGCCGACTAACCTTCGCCAACCAACTTAAACCGAAACTGTAAAAGAAGTCTCGGTCCGCGTCACTGGCCGATAAAGCGTGTCGCGCTCGATCGGCTCGCGTCCCGCCTCTTCAATCAGGCGCACCAGATCGTGCCGCCGCAGCCCTTGCGGAGTAGTAGCTCCCGCATCGTGGTAGATTTTCTCTTCGACCACCGTCCCGTCAATATCGTCCGCCCCAAAACGCAACGAAATCTGCGCTATCTTCGGCGTCATCATCTGCCAGTACGACTTGATATGCGGGAAATTATCCAGCACCAGGCGGCTCACGGCAATCTGCTTAATGTCGGTCATTCCCGTCGTCGTAAACAGGTGTTGCAGTGGCGTATTCGCCGGATGAAAAGCCAGTGGAATAAACGTCTGGAATCCGCCCGTTTCATCTTGTAGCGTCCGTAACTTCAGTAGATGGTCGACGCGGTCCTCATCATTTTCGATGTGTCCGTAGAGCATCGTCGCATTCGACTTCAGCCCGATCTGGTGGGCCAGCCGCGCCGTATCGAGCCACTCGCCGCCATCGATTTTGTGGTCGCAAATAATATGGCGCACGCGGTCGGCAAAAATCTCCGCGCCGCCGCCGGGCAGCGAATCCACACCCGCCTCTTTCATTTTGACCAGCGTCTCGCGAATCGTCAGCTTCGACCGCTTCGCCAGATACGCAACCTCGACCATCGTGAACGCCTTCATGTGCACTTGCGGAAAGCGCTCTTTCAATCCGGAAACAAGATCAAGAAAATACTGAAACGGCAGATCGGGATGCAGCCCGCCCACAATATGAAACTCAGTGACCGCCTCCGTGTACCCCGAAGCCGCCGTCTGAAACGCCTCTTCCAGCGCCATCGTGTAAGCGCCCGGAGTGTCTTTCTTCCGCCCAAACGCGCACAACCGGCACGCCGCCACGCAAACATTCGTCGGATTGATATGGCGATTGACATTGAAGTACGCCTTATCCCCATGCATCCGTTCGCGAACCCAGTTAGCCAGCCATCCCACCGCGAGAATATCGCCCGTCGCATAAAGCGCAAGCGCATCCGCCTCATTCAGGCGTTCGCCAGCCAAAACTTTATCTTTGATCGGAAGAAGGCGCGGGTCGTCGGTCTGGAATGCGTGGGTCTGGAATGAGTGGGAAACAGGCATCACTATTGATGATACCGCAGGAGGTGATGGAAGTCACAGCGCGAGAAACGGCCGCGAGCGTCTCGACTCAAGTGTCATCTCAATTTGTCATCCTGAGCGCTGCCGATCCATGCGCGGAGCGGATGGATCGCCGGAGTCGAAGGACCCCTACACCCTAATTAATGCTTGTGCCCAAGGTTCGCGACCATCTTTTGGGCACTAACCTGGTGGGCACTAACCTGGGCTGCACTGCACCAGGGAGCCGCAGCTGTAGGTTTTTGTCCGGCGCATTTCAACCCCGTCTCACCAATACATCCCCCGCGACAAACAAGAAGAAAACCACCGAAATCAAGCCATTCATCGTAAAGAACGCGGCATTCAGCTTGCTCAAATCATCGTGCCGCACCAGCATATGCTCGTAAAGCAGAAGCGCCGCCACAGCAGCTACGCCGACCATCGCCAGTTTGCCCAATCCGAAAGTTACGACAAGCGCCACCAGCAACCCAATCATCAGGATGTGAAACAGGCGAGCGATCGTCAGCGCGTTCTTGATTCCGAGATAGCGCGGAATCGAGTGCAGGCCGTGAGCGCTGTCGTAATCGTAATCCTGGCAAGCGTAGATCACGTCGAATCCGCCGACCCAGAATGTCACAGCAGCCGTCAGCAGCAGAATGCGGGGATCAAGCGATCCACGAACCGCAATCCAAGCAGCGGCCGGAGCAATGCCAAGCGCGAATCCGAGAACAAGATGCGACCAGCGTGTGAAACGTTTGGTGTAGGAATAGAGCAGGATCACCGCCAGCGCGACGGGAGAAAGTAGCAACGTAAGCCGGTTGAGTTGCGAGGCGGCGAGCACAAAAACCCCGCACGACACAAGTACGAATACGCTCACAAACGCCGGAGTCAACTGCCCGACCGGAAGCGCGCGCGTTGCGGTCCGCGGATTCGCCGCGTCAATCGAGACGTCCGCCAGGCGATTGAAGGCCATCGCCGCCGAACGCGCCGAGACCATGGCGACAATGATCCAAGCTAGCGGACGCCATGCTGGCACGCCGCCCGCAGCCAACACGGCCCCGCAGAGCGCGAATGGGAGCGCAAAGATCGAATGCTCCCACTTGATCATCTCGAAGGTAATTTTAAGATTCCGGAAAACGCCCACGTCTAAATTGTAAAGCACTAGCCCCACGCGAAGTAGAGCGCCGGGCCTCACCGCCTTAGGTATCCGTCGAGACCTAAGCCCCGATTTACTCCATGGCTCGATGCCTCGGTGGTGAAGCTCCCTTGCGCGGTCTAATACGGCCCGATAATTCCGCCAATATGCCGCGTCGCCGGTATAGGCCCTAATTTCTTCTCCTGCGCCTCGATCACATCGAGATATTTGTAAGCCGTTCCAGTGTTGAAGAGCACCACCGTATCGTCGGGACTGAAGAATCCGCTGGCCCGCAGCTTTTGATAGGCGACGAGCGACGCAGCGCCTTCCGGCGCGGCAAACACGCCTTCTTTGCTAGCCCACTGTCGCGTGGCCGCCAGCATCTCTTCGTCGGTCGCGGCCACAGCCGTTCCTCCGCTCTTCTTGATGATGTCGAGGATCAGATAATCTCCATAGGCTTTCGGAACGCGCAGCCCCGACGCAAACGTCGTCGCACCCGTCCACATTTCTGACGCGCTCTTCCCTTCTTCCCACGCCTTCACAATCGGCGCGCATCCTGCCGCTTGCACGGTAATCATCTTCGGACGCTCACTGCCAATCCATCCCAGCTCTTGCATCTCATCAAACGCCTTCCACATGCCGATCATGCCAACGCCTCCGCCCGTCGGATAAACGATTCCCTGCGGAAGCTTCCATCCCAACTGCTCGGCGACTTCGTAGCCCATCGTCTTTTTGCCCTCGACGCGAAACGGCTCTTTCAGCGTCGAGACGTCAAACCATCCATCGCTATTTTTCGGCCACCCGTCTTGCTTTATGCGCTCCGCCACCATGCGGCCACAGTCGCTGATCAGCCCATCGACGAGCGTCACTTGCGCCCCGTAGTAGTCGCATTCCATCCGATTCGCCATCGGCACATCTTTCGGCATAAAGATGTACGCCTCGATTCCCGCCGCCGCCGCGTAAGCCGCCAGCGCGCCGCCAGCATTCCCCGCCGAAGGAGCAGCCAGCCTCTTCAATCCGTAATGTCGAGCCATCGTCACCGCCGCCGACATGCCGCGCGCCTTGAACGATCCCGTAGGATTCAGCCCTTCGTCTTTGATGTAAACCTTCGGATACTCGCGGCTGGGAAGCATCGGCGTGAATCCTTCACCGAGCGTGACCGGCTTTTCACCAGGAAATTCCGGAAGCACCTCGGCATAACGCCACATGCTGGCAACGCGTCCAGACAAGTCTTCGCGGCGTAACTTCCCTTGCAAGCTGGCCAGATCGTAGCGGACGTAAAGCACGCCGCCATCTTTAGGACAGATATTTTGCGGACGATCGGCAGAGAGATGTTCGCCACAACGAGTGCATTCAAGATAAGAAATTCGCATCGAGGGAAGGATAGCATTTTGGCTCTTGGCTGTTGGCTTTTGGCTTGTAGCTGCCAGCATCGGCTTTGATCCGACCACGGGGCATCATGCGGCATTCCTCGAATCGGTTCTACCTTTGGCGATGCATCATCCCATGCCTTAGAATTCCTTGCGAGATCGGCTTTTCGTTCGCCTGCAATCATGCGCCGCAAGGTTATCCAAGATTTCGCAAACGTCTTCTGTCAACGAATGATCGACCTGCCCGACGGCTACGACCTCGCGTCCTTTGCACACTACGGCTCCGGTAAATATAGGGCGGACATTTTGACCGGCGAGTGCTCCTGTAACGACAGGCCAATTCCAAAGCTGCACACCTGTGTAGTTTTCGACGAGTGGTTACGCAGGCAACTGGAAAAGCATGAGATTAGCCGGGATAGGATCGAAGCAGCCACGTTAGAAGTGAATGTCACGGTCAGCGAAGTTAACCTCCGATCCTCATACGGACACCGATTCGCCTCAGCGCACTTCACCTTCGAATGTCAGAGCGAAATCAGAACCGACGAGAAATCCTACGTGGGACAGATGATCGGAAACAAGGAGTGGGGATTCGACTGGTACTACGAGAAATTGTACGGAGTGCTACCGGACGTTTGGCCGTCAGCCTCTCGCTAGCAATTCGCAACCCCTACAGCCAAGGCTCGGCGCCCAATTGCTCCCACGTGACGGCTTGGGCTCGATCCTGTTCGAGACTGGACAGCCGCCGTGCCAGTTCGGCTTGTTGTGCTTCTGGCAGCGGAACTTCAGTGTCGTGCAAACTATCCCAAAGCTGCCCAATCAGAGCAAGACGCTCTTCGGGGCTAAGCCGCGCGAGTTCGTCAGAATTCAGGCTTGCCATCGCTTTAAAGTACCTTTTTCCGGCTCGCCAAACAACTCCTAAGCTGAAACTCTTTTCAGCACTTCATTCGCCTTCCGAAACCACGGCCTCTCCCGCCGTTTCAAATATCCCGGCATCGATGGTTTCTTATCGAGCACCTTCTGCGCCCACTCGCGCGCCTCGGCGTTTCTTCCTTCGGAGGCCAGTAACTCCGCAAAATTCAGGTACGTCTCCGATAGAGTCGATGTGATCGTCACTTGCCGGAAGAGCGCTTCGGCCTTCTCTTTTTGTCCCGTCTGCGCGTAGGCGTGCGCCAACAATCCCGCGGCACGTTGGAAGTCGTAATCCGACTCTTTACTCACCACGCGTTCGAGGTCGGGCAACGCGGCTGCAGCGTCTCCTAATTGGATCGCGCAAACCCCGCGCCGGTAAAACGGATCGGGCGTATCGGCGCGGGCTGCAATGGCTTTGTCGAACGCGGCGCGGGCCTCAGCGAACTTGCCGTCGTCCATGTAGAGATCGCCGAGTTCTTCATAATTTCCCGCCGAGGGATTATCGTGAATCGCCGCTTCCAGTTCGCGAATACGCTTGCGCCGCGGAAAAACTTTAAACGATTGCCCAACTAATCCGATGTCGGGCAGAGCCTCGACAAAAAGATAAATAATCGCTCCCAGCGGCCCTAAAAAGAGAATCACGAAAATCCAATAGGTGTCGGGCCGCCGCCGTATGAAGTGCACGATGGCGAGTCCCTGCAGCAGGAAGCCCCACGGGTATAGTAGAGAACCTAGAAATCCCATGACAGTTTATCGACCATGTTCGGCCTAGCGTGAGCTTACACATTTGTGGAAGATGGAGAAAGTGACTCTCGGGTGCCAATCGCGAATTCAAACCTCTACCCTAACTTGTCATCCCGAGCGCCGAGAGGGATCTGCAGTTATGGCAGTGGCGCAGTTTCGAATCGGACTTGAAAGAGCACGGCTTCACAGTTTGCGGAAAATTCCGATTCGCGCCGGTCTGGGGAAAGGCACGAGTTCCACTCGTGCCGTAACTGCCGCGAAATCGACAGCGGATTTAGCCGCTGAGGGACCGCAGTTTTGAAACCGCAACATAACCGCAGTTCTTTCCAGGACGCAGAATCCTCGCCTGGTAAATGTCCTCGTGGCTTCATTTAAAAAACGAAACGAAGGGGAAATAACAATGTCAGCCGACAAAATCGACGACCTTCAGCAAGACGACGAACGGCAAATACTCGCACTCCACCAGGCCGGAGACCGCGCTCTGATGACCGCCGACCTCGCTACTCTCACCCAGATTTTCGCCGACGACTACGTGCAGTACAACGAGGCCGGCCATGCTTTCACCAAGCAGGACGTTCTTAATAATTTCCGGACGGGCGCCATTCGCTATCCTTCCATCATTTCCACCCGACGCAGGATTCGCATCTTCGGCGACACTGCCGTGGTCCACGGATCCGAATCCGATGAAGTTGAGTCCGATGGAAAACGGTTTGCCGTGCGCTATGTGTACCTCGACGTGCTGCGCAAGATTGACGGTCAGTGGAAGCTGGTGGCCTCGCAGTTGGCGCGACCGCTGCAGTGAAAATATCTTCTCTAAAGAAAGCGTCCGCTCTACTCCGCAGTCCGCACCCGGCCCTGCCAGTGCGACCACAGAAAATAAGCAATCCCGCAGATCAGCAGAACTCCAATAATGGCGTCAAACTGATGAAAATACTTGCCCAGCGAACGCCAGTTCTCGCCGAGTTTCATGCCGAAATATGCCAGCACAAAACACCATGGCCACGATCCCAAGAAAGTATAGATATGGAATTTGCCACGTGGCATACGCGCAATTCCTGCGGGCAGCGCGATAAACGTACGAATCACGGGCAGCAGGCGCGCGATGAAAACGGCCATGTCTCCCCAGCGCAGGAAGAAGCGGTCGGCCCAGTCCAGTTCATGACGGCCCAACAAAATCCAGCGCCCGTAACTTTCAACTAGCGGACGCCCACCGTAGCAGCCAATTTCATATGCGACAAGCGATCCGATGTTGCATCCGATCGCGCCCGCTGTCGCGGCCCAAACCAGTTTCATCTTGCCCGTGAACACCAGATAGCCGGCGAAAGGCATGATCAATTCCGATGGCAGCGGAATGCACGCCGACTCAATCGCCATCAGCAGAGTGATCCCGGCGTAACCCGTCGCCGCCACGATGGAATTGATGAAAATAAAAAGTACGGTAAGGACTTTTTCGGTCATTAGAAATTAGAAATCGGTCATTGGATATCTGATGGATATCTGATAGCGCAGGAATCTGCTTGGGCCGTCGGATCAACCGGTCATCGACTGGTTCGTCCGAGACTGGTTCGTCCTAGACTGGTTCGTCCGAGCCTGCTTCGTCCGAGACTGGTTCGTCCGAGCCTGGATCGTCCGATTCGCGATTCCATCGCCCGACGACCCGATGACCCGATCGCCCAATTGTCTCTAAAAGGCGCCTTCCTGCGTGAAACTGAAGCCCGGCAACGTGACCCCGTCCGCCGATTTCGCGACCTTCACCTTTACCACCGGAGCATCGGGCGCCGTTACCTCAGCCGGCCGCAGTACCGCATATTGCGTGAATACTTCGCTATAGACCTTGGTCACAAGATGATCCTGGCCGGTTGCATCATGCCGCCAGACTTGTCCGAGTTTGATTCCTTTTACGGCCACATGTTTTTCCCTAGGTTTCAGACTACCCATCCGCCTGCCAAGCCGTCAATTCCAGCCGGGTTACTTTGGTCCGTTGCTAGCGCCGGTTTCGATCCAGACTCGTTTCGAAACAGGTTCAGCCAACTACTTTATCCAAGCTTTGTTACCATAACCCCTGTTCAGGAGGGACTCGATGCCTCGCGGAAACGCACCGCGTCAACCCAGTCGCAGCGGACGCCAGGAAGGTGTGCGCTCCCCGAAATCGATTGCCTCGAAGGTTGCAAAGCCGCTTCGTGGCCCATCGACCAAGCCCGCTTCCAGGAAAAGTCCGCCCTCCGGTAAAAATGCCAAGCGCAGTTCTTCTTCCTACGATCCCATCGCTCCCGAGCGCGTCCGTCAAATTATTTCCGGGCTCGATCAGCTCTACCCCGGAGTGACTTGCGCCCTTACCCATCGCAGCGCATGGGAATTGTTGGTCGCAACCATCTTGTCCGCACAGTGTACCGACGTGCGTGTGAACCTGGTCACTCCCGTCTTGTTTGAAAAATATCCCACCGTGCAGCATTTCGCGGCACTCGAGCCCGAGCAACTCGAGCCCGACATCCGTTCCACCGGCTTTTTCCGGAACAAGTCGAAATCCGTAGTCGGCGCGGCACGAAAGCTCGTCGCGGACTTCAGCGGCAATGTCCCCTCCACCATGGACGAACTCCTTAGCCTCCCCGGCGTCGCCCGCAAAACAGCGAATGTCGTCCTGGGCACCTGGTTCAAGAAAAATGATGGGGTGGTCGTCGATACGCACGTTACACGAATCGCGCGCCGTCTCGAACTGACCAAGCAGGAAGACGCTCGAAAAATCGAAGAAGACTTAATGCTGATTATCCCGCGTGATCGCTGGACCGATTTTTCTCACGAAGTGATCTGGCATGGACGCAAACTCTGCGTGGCTCGTGGCCCGAAGTGTGCCGACTGTGCCTTAGAGAAGTTGTGTCACGCCGCGGACAAGACGTGGTCCACAGTCGAAATTCACCCCACCGCGAAACCTTAGAAATCTGACCGGTTCGGTTCTCGGGGAGCCGTGTGTTCTTCGAGCGGAGCACAAATTACCGGTATCTTTGCTGGCCGCCAAGGTTACCTTCAATGAATTCCGCCCCGCGCAACGAGAACTAATCGCAGTTTCCTTAAAGCGACCGCTGCTTACCGGGACCACGCGCACCTATTGCCGCGAAAACTTTATCTCGACCGGCTCCCGCGTTTCATACGCAGCTTTTTCCCATCTCCATTGCCGCACCGTTGTCGCGGCCGCTTGCGCCAATACGGGATGCCCTCCCTTGATATCCACCGCCTTAACCGCCCCGTCTGCAGCCACTAACACCTCGAGCCGCACCACTCCCTCCAATGCCATATTGCGCGCGAGGATTGGGTAAGCAGGTGCGCTATGCGAAATGACATGCCGTTTGGGCGCGGCATCCGGTTGCGTTTGCGCGGATAAAACTCCCGGCAAATAAAACGAAAAGAAAAATGCCAGCAAAAAGACGAGCAGCCCTGAAAGAAAACGTACCGCCAACCTCCACCGTCGAGAGGGTCCCATATCGCAAAATGGCTCAGCCAGCCAAACCAGAGTCTAACGGTGCGGCGGACGCGTCCGAAAGTCACCGAGGTAATGTGTTTGAAAGTCAGATCCCAGATTGTCGATCACAATCCCGTGTAAGAAAGTTCCACGACCGTGCAGTCGTCATTCAACGGCGTGCCTCCGCAGAAATCCGCGACGGCCGTGAATACATCTTCCATGGAAGCGCTCTTGCCCGCCACCAGCTCCAGGCGCTCGCTGTCGAACATATCTCCCCGCGCATTTTCCGCTTCGGTCACCCCGTCGGTCACGAGAATCAGGCGATCTCCCGGACGCATCTGGCAACGGTCGCTGGAATAAGTCGCATCCGCCAACAAGCCGACGGGCAGGTTGCCGTGCGATGGGCGCAGCACTTCCTTGCCGCAGATCCAGACCGGAGGAACGTGGCCGCAGTTCACGTATTCCAGTTCACCGTCGTTGCGTAGCCGCGTGATAATCATGGTCGCGTACTTTTCGCCGATGTGTTTGTAAGTAAAGAACCGATTCACAGCGTCGACAATTTCCACCAGTGGCATACCTGAAATTAATTGCGAGTAAACCATGCCCTGCAGAATGGAAGCCAGCAACGCCGCCGAAACTCCTTTGCCGCTGACATCCGCCAAAACGACGGCCAAGCCTTGCGGAGTATTCACCGCCTCAAAAAAGTCGCCCCCGATTTCCTTACATGACATGTTCCGTCCGTTCACCCGCGCAAACGGCACTTCGGGCAACGTCACCGCCAACAGCCGCTGCTGGATCGACGCCGCGATTCCCAACTCTTGTTGATACCGGCGTCCCGCTTCTTCGGCCTGTACCAGACGCGCGTTTTCGATCAACTGCGCCGCTTCTGTCGCGATGGCCCTCAAAATATCGTGGCTTACGCTCGTGATATCGCGAGAGGCAAAGCGCGAATCGACATAGAGCGCGCCCATTACATCCCCGCCCGCCGGTTGCTCGGCTCGCGTCGTCTGCACCAGCGGCTTGCGCAACGGCATACAGATCACCGTCCGCAGATCGAAGGCAACAATACTCTGCCGTTCTTTTACATCGAGCATCTGGCTCGTGTCCGTCACCAGATATTCGGAGTTCGTGTGCAACGCCCCCTCCAGCACCGAACGGGAAATCGTCTTGTCGTCGAGCAGCGGCTCGCCCTTGGAATTGCGTCCCGCAGCCAGCGACAGCGTGCCTTCCGCATCGCGCAGAAAAATGTAGCCGCGTTCGGCGCGAGTTAGTTTCAGCGTAGCGTCCAGCAGCGTGACCAAAATCTCATCCAGCACGCCAATGGTGTTGAGCTTGCGCGCCGCTTCCATGAACAACGTGAGCTTTTCCAGATCGCTCGCTTCCGGAGCAATCTGGATCCCGGAAATCTGACTCAGGAATTCGCGGGCGGTATTCGAAGTCGTATGCAGCGGATGGAAGATTAAGTACGCCACATCGCGCGCCCCAAACTCCAGCCGGTCGTTGCGCTGCAGCTTGTGCCGATCCACCTTCTCGCCGTTGACGAACGTCCCGTGTTTACTATTCAGATCGACGACAAAAAACTCGCCATTCTCGGACACGATCGATGCATGCTCGCGCGACACGCGCGGATCGGCGATTACCAGGTCCCGATCCACCTTGCGTCCGACGGTGTAAGGAGTGTGATTCAGCGATAGCGTTTGCTGATCGCTTCCCTGTACAAAAATCGCGATGGGAAAGATGCTGGAGATGCCCGAATGCGACGAAGCCGACATGTACCCTGAATTCTCCTACGGAACCGTCATGCCGAGGCGACCGCGCGGACGCCTGGCATGGGCTCCAAGCATTCTACGACGAGCCCGGCTTTCCTGACGCGGCAAATGTCTTCTGATAGTAAAGGATCAGCATCAGCGCAGCTACCGCCACCGGAATCTGCGTCGACGTCCACACCGGAACGGCCCAGGCTCGCTCCACGCTGCCCCGCGGTAGCACAAACGACAACCCCGCCAATACCGTACTCGATGCCCAGGGCCAGATGATCAGAATCGCCGTCATCAGTAGAAATACACGATTCATCACACTTCTTTCCCAAATCAACCGCCGTTCTTTGACCAGTAACAACACCGCCGGAATTAAGAGAACCTGATTGTACTGAGCCGACGTCGGTATCACGAGGATCGTTGTAGCCAGTACCGTGCTCGTCATGAAAACAAACGATGCGGAGCCTGCGCCTTGCCGTCGCTCCCTCCAGCATCCGGCCAGCAGTCCGAACAAAGTAAAAAGCTCGATGATCGAACTCCACGGACGCCCCAGCATTCCGCCCAGCACCGAGACCGCACCTGTGTAGTCTTGATAATCGTGAATTGCATGCCAGAATCGCGGAATCCAATTGGGCAGAAACCACTCCGAAGCCGCACACAAAATTGCCATCGATATTACAAACGACGCGAGCAAGCGATAACGGCGCCGCCAGTCGCCTAAAGTCCATAGCATGAGCCATATCAGTAGCAGCGCTAATAGTTGCGGTTTAATCGTCGCAATGGCGAGGAGTACTCCGGCAAGAACCGCCTGACCGCCAATCAAAAACAAAATTGCCGCAGCAATAAGTCCAGCCACCCCAAGACTAATCTGCTGCAGCTTCAACCCCTGCATGACTGCAATCGTGCCGAAGGTTAAGGCCAGCAAACTGATCTGCGTCCAAAACGGAAGCGACCATCGCAGCACTCGCAGCCACGCAATCGTGCAGCTCAGAGTCACAGCCAGCAACAGCCAGAAAAAGCATTTTTGCAGAATGGGAAAAGGCACGCCAATCGTCGGCGCGAGAAAGAACACCACATACACCGGATACGCAAATCCAGCCTTATCCCGCGGGTCGTTCGGTCGAGACGCGTCCAAGGGCCGGCCGTAATAACCGGCCTGAATCTCGCTCGTGACCTCCGCGCTATACGGATCGCGCCTATTCCGAAGCAGCTCTCGCGCCCCCAGCCACCGCGGATAAAGGTCCGAAAGATTGCCTCGGGGCCGATCATGGGCCGTTGCATCTTGCACCTGGTACGCAATCAGCACCCGGTCGGCATAAGTCCACAATCCCGCCGCACAGAGGACGGAAGCGAGAACCAGATAGACCGGCTTCTGCAAAATGCCAATCGTCATGCCACCTACACGCGAATCTGGATATTACAATGCTCGCGTGAACATTTCGCGTTCGCGCAGAGATTTCGCGGTCGCGGCGGCAATCGGAATTCTCAGCGGCACACTCTGCTGGACCTTCCTCCACCGCTTTCAACTCGGAGCAGCGGACTTCAACTGGTCGCACCACGCCGCCCGCGCCCTATTGTCGGGCAAGAATCCCTACGCCGATACTCCACCCGGCGCAATCCCTTACCCGCTGCCAGCGGCCGTCGCCGCCATTCCGTTCGCGCCCCTATCGCCCGAAATCGCGGGCGCCATGTTTTTCGGCATCAGCTCAGCGTTGCTCGCTCTCGGCCTCATCCGCCAAAACCCGACCCGTCAAGACCCCACCCGCCTGCTGATCTTTCTGGCCTTTCCCTACTGGGCCGCATTAATGACCGCGCAGTGGACGCCCCTCCTCATGTCCGCCGCCTTCTTTCCCCTCGCCCTCGCATTCTGCGTAGCCAAGCCCCAGATCGGATTGCCGATCGCCCTCACTCACCTCTCCCGCTCAGGTTTAGCCGCGGGCGCCGCCTTACTTCTGGTCAGTTTTCTCTTTCGACCGCATTGGCCCTGGCAATGGATCGCGCAAGTTCACGGCTACCAGCACTTCATCCCCTTGCTCATCATTCCTGGACCTCTGCTCGCCCTCGCACTATGGCGCTGGCGCGATCGCGACGCCTGGTTCCTCTTCTTGTGCAGCGTCATGCCGCAACGCTGGTTTTACGATTCGTTTCTCCTCTGGCTCATCCCCAAAACGCGCCGCAGCATTCTCGCCACCGTCGCCTGCAGTTGGATCGTCGGCATCTGGCGCTGGTATCACTTTCCCCACTCCATACATCAAGTTGGGCTCTGGAGCGTGCTCGGTTTCTACATCCCGATGCTGGCGGTCGTTCTGATCCGTCCGGATCCCAGCAAATCTCCCCCGCCCAACCAACGCGGATAAACTCCACCGATGGATCGTGTCGATGTCTATGATTGTCATTCCTGTTTTGCTGGTCCGCCTTGTAGGGCGAATTCCAGCAGGAAGAAACCTATCGGGACAGCTACCCAGGACGAGTGCGTCATTAGCGCGGTCGGAGCGAGCAACAGCAGCATCCCACTCCACCAAGCGAGATTGGTTGCCTGGCGAGCCGTCATTACCGCAATGATCGGCAGGAGAAGCACTGTCAGATCGTGGCCGAAAACGTAGTAGCAACACAGAACAGCCGCCGGAATCGCCAGCAAGAGGGCATTTCGACGCTCTTGCAATCGCAGGAGAAAAATCGCGAGCAGTAATCCCAAGCCGATGTTGGCCGCGATCACTGTCTTCTCCGAAATGCCGCCCACGGTTCCAACCAGCAAGCCGCGCAAGTTCGCCATAAGAGGCGCTCCGAGAGTTTTACTCCGGCCGACCTCCTGAAGAAGATGGATGTAGGATCCCAACTGATGAACACCGGTAACGGAAATCGACACCAGCCCCAGTCCAAAAGCTGAAAGGGCAAATCCGTAACAAAACTTCCAACGCTTCCAAACCAGGAAAAGCAAGAATATCGGGATCATTAGCTGGAACTTGAACAATGCCAACCCAGCAATCGCGCCTGCCATCAAGGGGCGCTGGCGATCCAGCGCCTTACTGCTCGCGGCTAGAATGACCGCGAGCAAAACGGAATCCTGACCCGCAAACAACGTAATACTGACTGGTATGAAACAGAGAACCATGCTGGAGACTTGCACTACACCCCAAACCGAACCCGACGAAAGCATGGTAATAGTGACGCCGAGAAGCAGGACGTTCAGTCCCAGGAAACAGAAATATGCTGTCCGGTATGGCAGGAGTGAGAAAGGCGCGAGGAAGATCGCCTCGTAGGCGGGCCGGATGAAGGGTATGTAGCTGCCTGAGCCACCGGAAACCACCTCTTGCTGCACGCTCTGCTGAACTTCCCTGTTGTAAAGCCGTGAGGCTTGTCCAGTGCGGACCATGCAGCCGGCGGCATAGAGCTGGCGGAAATCTCGACCAGTTTGGTCGCCAGGCAGCGCTCGGATTAGCAAAACGATGGTTAATCCTGCGAACGGAATTAAACCGAGCAGCAATGTGGTTCTCATCTTGTTGAGCGGAGAATCCACGCTTGTAGCATGGGCTATACGCGGTCCCCGGTCAAGTAATGGCAACGCTGGTTTTTTTACGATTCGTTTCTCCTCTGGCTCATCCCCAAAACGCGCCGCAGCATTCTCGCCACCGTCGCCTGCAGCTGGATCGTCGGCATCTGGCGCTGACATCACACCCCGCACTCCATCCACGCAGTGGGACTTTGGTGTGTGCTCGGCTTTTACACTCCAACGCTAACCGTCGTCCTGTCGCGGCCATCGCCTTCCGGGGACAACAACAGCCAAAAATAAAATCCCAGCAGAATCACCGAAAACCAGAAAAACCGGTCCGTCACCATCAACAAAAATACGTAGATCGGAGTCAGCAGCAACAGAAACGCCAAAAGTATTACAGCTGCCCCGATGTTGCGTGTTTCGTTACCGTCTGCTTTTGAAATCGGATCGCCGGTTCTTGAAATCAGGAAGAGCAGCAGCGGCAGCAGCAGACTGAAGTCGTATACCAACGAATGGAAGCTGATTAATAGAGTCGTCACGATGGCAAGGCTCGACGCAAAGAAGTTCGACGCAAAGAAGCTCGACCCAAAGAAGTTCGGCGCAAAGAAGTTCGACGCGAAGAAGTTCGAGCCTTCTCCCTCGCGAAGCCGCCGCATCGCCAGAAAAAACACGACCGCCGATGCGAGAAAAATGAGCACGTGCGCCGCCGTTCCGGCAGGGTTCAGCCCCGGCACCTGCGACACCAGCCCGCGCAGGTTCGGTACCGCCCCAGGTCCGAAAGCCCGGCTGTCCGTTCCCTCCAGGTGCAGAACAAAGTGGACGTAATCAAAAGGACCTCGCCATCCCACCAATGCCACCGAAAGGCCGCCCAGAGCAAGCGCGACCGGCATAAATCCAACCAGAACTCGCCACCGTCGAACCGCGAAAAGCAAAACCAGCGGCACTGCCAGTTGCGGACGGAAAAGGCCTGCCCCGAGAAGCGCTCCCGCCGTCGCATCCTTGCCTTGATCGAGGCAGATCATGGCGAGAACGAAGAGCAGCAGCATGAATAGAATGTCCTGCCCTTGCACCACTCCAATTGCCACCGGAAAAAACGCCGTCGTACCGAGTCCCATCACCAGCGGAGAAACGCCCGCAAATACTGAAAAATGCCTTCTAAGCAACACCACGCTCACCGCCACCATCATCAGGTTCAACGTCGTCCATAGCAGGTAGGCTGGCCAATAAGTCAGAAAAGTAAGTGGGATAAAAAAGAACGCCTCGAACGGCGGATGATTGAAGGGCAGCGGCCCCAACCGTGTGGGGACATTCGTAAACGATTGTTGCATTCGATACTGCGTACCCAGATCGTAGAGATTCGAGGCCTGCCCCGTCCGCAACAACCGCGCACCCGTATAGAAGATGGTGAAATCCTGATACCCATTTCGCAGTTTCGATACAAGTTGAAGCGGCAGCAGAACATTACAAAATGTCATTGCCAGCAGGAAGGCCACGACCATAGCCTTCCGCTTTTTGAGGAACAAACTCATAAGGCGCTTTTTCGGACCGTCATCTTTTTCCGGAGCACTGATCCTACGGAGCACTGCTTCTACGGACCACTGATCCTACGGGACCACTGCTTCTAAGGACCACTGATTCTATAATCCCCTGCAATGGATTCACGCGGAATTCGTCTTTGGCGCCGGCTGACCGTATTCGACGGAATTCTCTTCTTCGGATTTCTCGCCATGACGGCTCGCAACGCCGTCGATCCCGATCTATGGTGGCACCTGCGCACCGGGGAGTTGATTGCTGAATCCGGCCACATTCCCCACTCCGACCTGTTCTCGTTCACTCGCGCCGGCCACGCCTGGATCTCGCACGAATGGCTCTCGGAAGTAACGTTTTTTGAGCTTTGGAAACACAGCGGGCCCGCTGCCCTCATCGTCTTTTCAGCCATCATTTGGACCGCGGGCTTCATGCTGCTTTACTGGCGCTGTCCCGGAAAACGATACTGGGCCGCAGCCGCCGCGGCCCTCGGAGCTCTCGCCGCTGCCCCCTGCTGGGGCGTGCGCCCGCAAATGTTTACCTTCGCCTTGGCCAGCCTGCTTCTATGGCTGCTCGATCGCGGCGAATTCCGCCCTCGTTTGCTTTTTTGGATTCCCCCGCTATTCCTTCTCTGGCTCAACTTGCACGCTGGCTTCGCCCTCGGTCCGGCACTGATCCTCGCCTACGCCCTCGGCCTTTTGCTGGAAACCGCCACGGGAAATACACCGTGGCAAGCGACTCGCCCCATCCTCTTGCGCCTGTTCTTGCTTCTCGCAGCCTGTTTCGCACTCGTACCCCTCAACCCCAGCGGCACGCAACTCTATCGCTATCCCTTCGACACCCTGCGCTCCCATGCCATGCGCTCGTTTATCGCGGAGTGGTTCTCGCCCGACTTTCATCAATGGCTGTATCGTCCTCTGTTGCTCGTCTGGCTCCTGCTGCTGACCGCGCTCGCCGCTCGACGGGTTCAGATCAGAGGACGCGTGCTCGCGCCTCTGCTGCTTACCGCATTCGCCGCCCTCGACGCCGTACGCCACATTCCCATCTTTATATTGGTCGTCATCCCAGTCTTGGCCGCCGCGCTTCCAAACCGCCCAGCGGCCCAGCCACCCCGCAGGCTCTACTCTTCAAAATTGACTCCGGGTCTAAACTTCGCCGTGATAACCCTGCTCGCCTTATTTACCCTGGTGCGATGGGCAACTCTGGCGCGCGATCAGGATACTCGCGAAGCGCAGCATTTTCCGCGCGATGCCGTGGCCTTCTTGCGGAACACCAGCCAGCCTCCAAACCTCTTTGTCTTTTACGATTGGGGAGGATACGCCATCTGGAAGCTCTATCCCCAGTACCACGTATTCGTCGACGGGCGAGCCGACCTTTACGGCGACGACTTGCTGCGCCAATCGACCCAGACCACTCTCGAACTCCGCCCCGGCTGGCAGCAGATCCTCGATCGCTGGGCCGTCGACTCAGTGCTCGTACCCACCAACTGCGCCCTGGCCCAAGCCTTGCTTCTCGATTCGGATTGGCATACCAAATTCAAGGACTCCGGCACCATTTTGCTGGTTCGCACGCCCCCTGCCCCTGGAGCATCGGCAATCTCCCCCGAACCCCTAGCCGGAAGGGCAACAAAGTGAAAAATTGTTTCCCACATGCCTCCTGAATCTGCGAAACTAGGGCGCATACGGGAGGGCCCTCCGTGCTCATCCTGAATCGAGAGTTGCTAAATAAAAAGCTTGAAGGAGTCTAGAATGGCAGATCTAGCTAAAGGCTTGGTGCGCAATCTGGCGCGCGACTTGATGCGCGACGAAGAGGGCCAGGACATCGCGGAATATGCCGTCATGCTGGCCGTCATCCTGGTGATCGTGATCGGCACCGTTCGTCTGATCGGCAGTAATGCCAACAACGTTTTCTCGTCCGTGGCGAGCCAAATCCAGTAACCACCTCGCAGTTGGTGGATTCGCGCAAGTGATCAAGTTTGATCTGCGGAAGTAATTTCCCGGAAACACGTCAACCGCAGCCCCCAATTCAGCCTGGGCTCGTTGCGGAAGGAGAGGGATGAACCGAAGCCGTCTGTTGATGATCGGAGGCTTGGCGCTCGCTGTCGGCCTCCTTGTTAGTTTTACCGTGTACACCCGGCTGCGCACCTTTACCACTTCGAACACACCCGAGCATGGCGCTGCAGTCGTCGTCGCCGCCAACGACATTCCGGTCGGAGTCAAAGTCACCAGCCGTGACCTGCGGGTCATCACTCTTCCCCAGTCGGCCATTCCTCCCGGTTCCTATGCCTCAATCTCCAAGGTCGTCGACCGCGGAGCCGTTTTGCCCATCAGCAAGGGTGAATTCATCCTCTCGAGCAAACTCGCTCCCGAGAACGCCGGAGCTGGTCTTCCCGCTCTGATTCCGTCCGGAATGCGCGCCGTCTCCGTGCGCGTCAACGATGTCGTCTCCGTCGCCGGTTTCGTACAGCCCGGCACTCACGTCGATGTTCTCTCGACCGGCAATCAAAGCGGCAACGAACGCCAAACCACAACCGTACTGGAAAATGTTCTCGTCCTCGCTGTCGGCAAGAGTCTTGACCGCAATACCAACGCGGAAGCTCAGGTCGCCTCCGTCATCACCTTGGCGGTTTCTCCCGATGACGCCCAGAAACTGGCTCTCGTTTCACAGGAAGGCCGAATTCAACTTTCCTTGCGCAATCCCATGGACACGAAAGAAGGAAGCATCAGCGCCACGCGCTCCAGTTCGTTGTACCCGGGCGAGAAGCCGGCCGTTACTCAGTCGAAATCCCCGGTTCACAAGGTCGTGGCCAAAGCCGCTGCGCCCGCGCCGCCCACCACTTATCAGGTTGAAATGATCCGTGGTAATAAACGCGAAGAAAGCAAGTTTCCGGAAGAAAACAAGTTTTGAATCAACCAGGCTGTCACCGTTCGCTCCATCACCGATTGCAGCACGCGCTTGAAACGCCCAAAAGGAATGAGCACTGGGCCTTCCTGCATCCTCGCAGAGGTGCGAAATCAATGAAGCTTCTTCGGCTCGTCGCGACCTTCCTGTTTCTGTTCGCCGCGACCACGCTATTTCCCTGTTCACTCGCTGCTGCGGGCTTGTCCGGCGAAAATTCGGCCGCTACCCCTTCCTCTCAAGACACGGCCACTTCGTCGACCTCGCAAGACAACTCACCCGCGGCCCAGTCGTCCACAACCGCCACTACAGCAGCCGGCGCGCAAAACGTGACTCCCGGCGCCGCCCCTTTGCGCGTCATGGTCGGCAAGTCTCTTCTGATCAATACCACCGAACGTTTGAAGCGCGTCTCCGTGACCGATCCCTCCGTAGCCGACGCCCTCGTGGTCACGCCCACGCAGGTTCTCGTTAACGGACTCAACCCCGGCGAAGTCTCGCTTCTCATCTGGGACGAACTCGAGCGCTCCCGCAGCTTCGATCTCCGCGTCGATGTCGACATCACCGCCGCCACCGAAGAGATGCATCACCTCTTTCCCGACGAGCAAATCAACGTCACGCCCTCCCGCTCAGCCATTGTTCTTTCCGGACATGTGACCACCGAAGACGTCTCCAAACATGCCGCAGCCTTGGCCTCCGCCTACTCGAAAAATGTAGTCAACGTGCTGACCTTCGGCCCCGTCGGCTCTGACGAAGTTCTTTTGGAAGTGAAGTTCGCCGAAGTCGATCGCACAGCGCTCCTCCAGGCCGGTATCAATATGTTTTCCACCGGCGCCGGCAACACCATCGGCTCCATCTCTACTGGCCAGTTCGGCGGAATCAGCAATGGCCCCATCACCAATGGTACGAACGCCAATGGCTCCGGTACTGTCTCCACCACAACCACAATCTCGAACGCGCTAAACCTCTTTTTCTTTAACCCCCAAGTCCACTTAGGCGGAGTCATCCAGGCACTTCAGGAGCGCAACCTCCTACAGATTCTCGCCGAGCCCAATCTCGTCGCCGTCAATGGCAAAGAAGCCAGTTTCTTGGCGGGTGGAGAATTCCCCTTCCCCGTCGTGCAACCCGGCGCCGGAGGCATCTCGACCGTCACCGTTCAGTTTCGCGAATTCGGCGTGCGCTTGAAGTTCACTCCCATCATCCAGCCGAACGGTAACATTCATCTCCATGTCGCTCCCGAGGTCAGTACACTGGATTTCGCCGATGCCGTCACCGTCTCCGGCACCACCATTCCCGCCATCAGTACGCGAAAGGCAGAAACCGAGTTTGAATTACAGGACGGCCAGAGCTTCGTAATCGCTGGGCTCATGGATAATCGCGTCACCAATATTGCCAACAAAATTCCGGGATTGGGCGATATTCCGATCCTGGGCAACTTCTTCAAGAGTAAGAGCGATCAAAAAAGCAACTCGGAATTAATGGTCCTGTGCACCGTGCGCCGCGTTTCGCCCAGCACCCAATCGCCGAACGGCCCCGCCATGCCGGTGCCGACTTTGGATAAGAGCAAGTTTGATGGTAAAAAAGCCGGCACCAGCAAGTAACCAGAACCCGGCTCCCATCGAGCGCTCACTCGCGGCACCGAGTTCGAATACAAAGCTTTAAAAGGGGTTTTCGGGGAACCAGTCATGCCGGAATTGTCAGTAGCCATCTTCGCCGCGGACAACGACCAGCGCGCCGTTCTGCAGGTTCTTGTCGATGGAACCAGCGTGGCGCGTACCGTCTGCAACCATGCCAATCTGCCCGTCTCGGCCCATGACCCGGTCATCCGCAAGACGCAGGCCTTGGCTCCCGACGTCGTGATCCTGGATATTGCCAGCGACGGCGTCAGTTCCGCATTGCGCGCCCTCGAACTCCTGCACCAGGAACTCCCCGACGCCGCAGTCTTTGCCGTCGGCTCCATGACCCAGCCTCAGCTGATTGTCAGCGCCATGCGCGCCGGCGTTCGCGAATACATCGAACGTCCCACAACTACAACCGACCTGCTCGAAGCCTTCGTTCGCCTGACCTCCATTCGCCGCAAGCCCGGCCGCGATACCTCTCGCGGAAAGGTCTTCACCGTCGTCAATGCCAAGGGCGGCAGCGGCGCAACCACCGTCGCCGTGAACCTCGCTCTTGCCTTGCAGTCGATTCACCACAGCACCGCCCTCGTCGATCTCGCGCCCCTTGGCCACTGCGCCCTCCATCTCAATCTCAAGCCCACTTTCACCGTCTCCGACGCCATCACCAACCTGCACCGCCTCGACTCTTCCCTGCTCGAGAGCTTCATGGCCCGTCATGACCGCGGATTGCAGGTCCTGGCCGGTTCCTCCGTCCCCACTGCCATCGAGCCCTCTGCCTCCGATTTTGCCCGCCTCTTCGATACCATGGCTGGCTCCTTCCATTACATCGTTGTGGACGCTTCCTCGCGCCTCGACAGCGCCACTCGCCTGGTCAGCAATCTATCCGAGAAAGTTCTGCTCATCGCCCACGCCGACGTCGCTTCCCTTTGGAGCGCCGGCAGAGTCGCCCAATATCTCGGCGAGACCGGATCCCGCGACCGCTTCGCCCTGCTCTTGAATCGTTACCGCAAGGTCGCTGGCTTCAATGAGGCCGAGACCGAAGCTGCCATCGGTGCTCCCGTGCTCTGGCGGATTCCCAACCAGTATTTTGCTGTCTCCACCGCCATCGACCGCGGAGTACCCTTGATGCAGCAGGGTAATACCGATATCGCCCGCTCCATCGCCGGCTTGGCCGAATATCTCACAAGAGACGATCCGGAAGTCAAACGCAACGCTTGGTCCTTGTTTAAGACGGTATAGTTAGTCATTGAGTCATTGAACCATTGGGACATTGACTCAATGGTCCAATCACTCAATGATTCAATAGAATTATGGCCAATCTGCAAGCCTTCGAACGCGGCGACTACCAGCAGGTCAAAGCCGACCTGCATCGCAAGATCCTCGACCGCCTCGATCTCGAAAAACTCGGCCGCACCGCCGGAGAATCCGCGCGCGAAGAAGTTCTCATCCTCATCCGCAGTTCCGTGAACAGCGAGGCCGTGCCCCTCAGCTTTGCCGAGCGCGAGCAACTCTCGCGCGAAATTCTCGACGAAATCTTTGGCCTTGGACCCCTCGAGCCTCTCCTGAAAGACCCCACCATCTCCGACATCCTCGTCAACCGCTTCGACCGCGTCTACGTCGAACGCGGCGGCAAACTCGAAATTACCGGCCTGTCCTTCAAAGACAACCAGCACCTGATGCAGATCATCGACCGCATCGTCTCCCGCATCGGCCGCCGCGTCGATGAGTCCTCGCCCATGGTCGATGCCCGCCTGCAGGACGGCTCCCGCGTCAACGCCATTATTCCTCCCCTCGCACTCGACGGAGCCTGCCTCTCCATCCGCCGCTTTGGCCGCGACCCCGTCACCGCGCGCAACATGCTCGACAATAAAACCCTTACCGAGCAGATGCTCGAATTGCTTTCCGCCATGGTCAAGGGCCGCCTCAACCTCATCATCTCCGGAGGAACCGGCGCCGGCAAAACCACAGTTCTCAACGTTCTTTCTGGATACATTCCAAATTCCGAGCGCATCGTCACCATCGAAGACGCCGCCGAATTACAGTTAAAGCAAGAGCATGTCGTCCGCCTCGAAACTCGTCCTCCCAACATCGAAGGCAAAGGTTCCGTCCGCATGCGCCAGCTCGTCATTAACAGTCTTCGTATGCGTCCCGATCGCATCGTGGTCGGCGAGGTCCGGGGCGAAGAAGCTTTTGACATGCTGCAGGCCATGAATACGGGTCATGAGGGCTCGCTCACCACCGTGCACGCCAACTCCCCCCGCGATGCCCTGTCGCGCATCGAAAATATGGTCTCCATGGCCAACCTCAATATTCCGGAGCGCGCCATCCGCCACCAGATCGCCAACGCCGTTCACGCTGTCGTTCAGGTTGCCCGACTTTCCGATGGCTCGCGCAAAGTCATCACCATCTCCGAAGTCACCGGCATGGATGGCGACATGATCGTGTTACGCGACGTCTTCGTTTTCGATCGCAGCGGCATCGACGAAAACGGTAAGGTTCGCGGCGTGTTTCACTCCACCGGACAACCCCCGCAATTCGCCGAACGCCTGGCCACCGCCGGATGCCGTCTGAATCCGTCGCTCTTCGAATCGCGGATGGAGGTTTGAGCCAATGCTGTTCCTCGTAGCCGCTCTCGTCTTCATCGTCGTCACTTTGGCGGTCTTCGTCGCCATGTCTTTGTTCGACGAGCGCAAGGCCCAGGCCCGCCTGCTCCGCGATCGTCTTTCCGGTTCCAGCGTGCAGACATCCATCGCACAGGCCAAGCCCGACGTTGCTCTTCTGCGCGACGAAGTGCTCAGCCGCATCCCCGCCTTCGATACTTTCTTGCGCCGCTCTGAGCGCGTGACCGCTCTTCAGAAAGTGCTTGCCCAGGGAAATGTCGACGTTCGTGCCGGCAACTTTCTCATGCTTTGTGCCGTGTCTGCGCTGCTTTTCGCCATCATCGCCGCCGTCGCGGGAGGAAACCTCCTCTTCGCATGGGCAGGTGGCTTGCTCGGATTCTTCCTTCCCTACGCCTACGCCTCCCACATGCGTACCAAACGTTTTCAAAAGTTTGAAGAAAAGTTTCCCGAGGGCATCGACACTCTCGCTCGCGCTGTGCGCGCCGGTCACGCCTTCACTACCGCCCTCGAAATGATTGCCAACGAAGTTTCCGAGCCCGTTGCCGGAGAATTTCGCCAGCTTTACGAAGAACAGAAATTCGGACTTCCCGTCCGCGATGCCCTCGTAAACCTGGCCGAGCGCGTCCCCCTCGTCGATGTCAAATTCTTCGTAACCGCCGTGATGTTGCAACGCGAAACCGGAGGCAACCTCGCCGAAATTCTCGACAATCTCTCTTACGTAATTCGCGAACGCTTTAAAATCCTGCGCCAGGTGCGAGTTCACACCGCGCAGGGGCGTCTGACCATGGTGCTCCTCATGGCCTTGCCCCCCACCGTTGTCGTCATTATGCAGTTGCTGAATCCAGGATTTATTCGTCCCTTATTCACCGATCCGATCGGACACGCCTTGATCGTGGCCGGCATTTCGCTGCAAACGCTAGGATATTTCTTCATCCGTAGAATTATCAGGATCCAAGTTTGATATGACTTCTCCGTTCCCATTTCTCGCTTCTACGCCACCGGACTCTGGGAACGGGAAAGTACTTCCGGGAGCTGAGCTTTTCGCCCTTACTGAGAACTGAGAACCGTGAACTGAGAACTAATCCATGGCCTTGGCACTCTCCATCTTCGTTTTCTTAACCATCGCGATCATCATCTTCGCGTTTGGCGCGGCCTCTGTCGCTCCTTCCTCCGTCCTTGGCTCCCGCCTCCGAGAAATCGGATGGCAACGCCCCAAGGCTCCCGCAAGACCCGCCATTCGCGAACGCATGCAACAGGCTCTCGATCCTTTGAGCCGCGCCTTGCCCATTTCGCCCTCCGAAGTCTCCCAAACCCGCCTTTGGCTCATCCAGGCGGGATATCGCAACGCCCAGCACGTCACCATCTATCGCGGATCTCGCGTGCTCTTCGCCGCCCTCGGTTTCATTTCCGTTTTCCTTTTCACCGGATTCAATTCGCCGATGCTCCTGATCGGCCTCACCGCCTTCGGCTTCTTTCTTCCCCGTTTCCTTCTGAAAAAGAAATTGCAGGAACGCCAGCGTCGCATCCGTCTCGGCCTTCCCGATGGACTCGACCTTACCGTCATCTGCGTCGAAGCCGGTCTCTCGCTCGATCAAGCCATGATGCGCGTCGGCCAAGACCTCAGTTACGCCCATCCCGAACTCAGCTCCGAATTTCATCTTTTCGATCTCGAAACCCGAGCCGGTAAGCCCCGCGTCGAGGCTCTCCGCAATCTCGCCGAACGCACCGGAGTCGATGACATCCGCTCCCTCGTCGGAACTCTCATTCAGACCGATCGCTTCGGTACCAGCGTCGCCCAAGCTCTGCGTGTGCATTCCGACTCGCTCCGCACCGAACGTCGCCAGCGCGCCGAAGAACAGGCCGCGAAAACCACCGTCAAGATGATCATCCCGCTCGTGCTCTTCGTCATGCCCTCCCTGATTTTCGTCACCGTCGGGCCGGCCGTGATTCAGCTTCTCCATATCTTTAAGCCGGCCGTCGCCCCCAAGTGAACCAAGCCGGCTTCGCAAAGGATCGTTTCAGATTTTGGTCTCAAATCACAAATCACCAATTACAAATTACCTGAGGCTTGCTCATGACGCGTCCCGGTCCAAAGGGATACGCTTTTAACCGCACTCGCACCACCTATCTTGCGACCGACCTCACCATCGCGCGCACTCACTGGTCTCGTTTTCGCGGACTCATGGCCACCGACTCCTCTCGCTTCTCTCACGGCCAGGGATTGTGGATCAACCCCTCCCGCGGCATTCACACCTTCGCCATGCGCTTCGCCATCGATGCCCTCTATCTCGACCGCGATCGCATCGTCATTCATATCGAAGAAAATCTAAAACCCTGGCGCATGGCCGCCGTCCGAATCGCCGCCGCCTCCGTGCTGGAACTTCCGACAGGCACCATCCGCGAAACTCACACCGCCCTCGGCGATCAGGTCGACATCTTTCTGGAAGACCCCATCCACACCGAAGCCGCCTGAAAGTGTGCCGCTCCCCCCGCCCGCGAAAGCCCCTCACCCTCTAATTTCCATCCCGAAATTTGTCATCCTAAGCGCAGCCGGACGATACGCGAAGCGAATTAATTTGTCATCCTGAGCGCAGCCGGACGATACGCGAAGCGAATCGTCCTGCGAAGTCGAAGGATCCCTACCCCCGTCGAAATCAAAACCCTCCTCGCGTCACCTACT
>Ga0302278_10001791_pt1 | contig 25808 bp, 21 predicted proteins | sample III_Bog_N3_2_FD_194543 | JGI IMG/M metagenome (GOLD analysis project Ga0302278, IMG submission 194543) | Peat permafrost microbial communities from Stordalen Mire near Abisko, Sweden - III_Bog_N3_2 | ecosystem: Environmental > Terrestrial > Soil > Wetlands > Peat | place: Sweden: Abisko... | reverse complement strand
CCAAAATGCGCCTGATAGAACGCCGAGACTCTCGGTATATTTTTCACATAGAGAACGATTCCAGTAATCGGCGGTGTCATAAGTGGCCTAACGTAGAAAGCTGAGCCACCGCCGACTCGCGGCGTGAACCGCGATAGCGGACCGGCCAGCGCCAACGGCGGTTGGCTCCGGCGACTTGTTAGGCGGCATTTTTATGGTGTGAACCATTTGCTTTTCGTCGTGAAAGTATTCGTGGAGCCGACTGGTGTGTAATCCCGACAAACTCTCCACTGCATTTGAGCCTCCGAAGGTTTGCCGACGGCTATAACTTCCGAGCCTCCACTTTCCAATGACCGTGCTTTAATCCAAGGAAGGTGTGGATTAAATACTGGAGCGTGATGTTCCGAAGTCCCGTCTGTCTCGACCCATATATCGCCCCACCGAATAGGAACCAGCTCGTGATTGGCAAATGAAACAACCACAAAACTACGGCTGCCGCCGTTGGTGTAACTCTGGAACGAAGTGGTTACGGTGTTTGTGTCGGCTGATTGTGCGCCGACGGCGCAGCAACCAACCAGCAATAATAACGGAATGATGTGTTGTATTTTCATAGTGATGTGTGCTGCCGCCTAACGAAAAAAGCTGAGCCACCGCCGACTCGCGACGTGAACCGCGACAGCGGAACGGCCAGCGCCAACGGCGGTTGGCTCCGGCGACTGGTTAGCCTGTATTTTCATGGATTCGAGTCTCTACCTCTGCCGCTCCGAAACGCTGCCAATGCCGATGGAAACGTATAAATCTCTTGATGCGCTCCATCCAATGCTCCGCTGCGTGGAATCATAACCGCGCTCTTTTTAGCCCAACGGCGCAAACGCTGCCAGAACTTTTCGGTGACAACAGGTGCTGGACTGCCAATGAGTGAGTAGCGGTTGCCAATCCACTCAAATGACGAAAGAGCAATGCCACCTGATACTCGCTTGGACACAGGGCGCTGATTGAGCCAGATAATGCCCGGATGCCCCGCTCCAAAATATGGGCAACTGCTGTCTGCTCCGGTGCGCAACTCTGTCCAGCCGCTCCACGGATCAGAGATAGAATCAACTGTCTTGCTCGGCTGTGGGTGAAGCAAAGGCAACGAGCCGCTCGGCACATGCCACAAGCAAACGCGCTCTCCATCCATGCGTGGAGTTGTCTGCACCGCGCGCCAGCGGCGCGAGCCGTCGGACACAATAAACGCAATATCCTCGCTCTGATTCAGGTAATCGTGGATAACTCTGAAATCTTCTTCGTCGGCGTATAGCGGTATCCAAGGCATGGTGCACTCAATGCAGGCTAACGAAAAAAGCTGAGCCACCGCCGACTCGCGGCGTGAACCGCGATAGCGGAACGGCCAGCGCCAACGGCGGTTGGCTCCGGCGACTTGTTAGGCCGCTCGTGGTATAAATCTGCCGTCTCGTCGAACATAAAGCTGGGATGAAATGAGATGGTCGCCATTCGGTGTGATTCTGTCAACAAGCTGGTGCAACTCACGAACTCCCTGCTCTGAACTGGTATCGCAAAACGCGAGAACGTCGCGAGCCGGTATCGAAATCGCATACTCACCAGTAACAAACTGACGGAAATGCTGCTCCCAAATCTGGTCGAGCAAAATAAGGCTCGCCTCGAAATCCCCACCCATCATAACTGCAAAGATGCTCTGATAAGGCTGAACTCGCAGGTCGCGCTTGCTAACAACACCAATCAAATTGCGAAGGCCAATCGCGTGCAACTCGTCCTCGCTAATGCCGTCCTGCGTCAAATGACGCTGCTGCACATAATGGTAAGACTTACCATCATCTACAACATAGCAAATGCAGAGACCGTCCGAATACTGGCGCACAATCGGACTGTCGGCCTGTGAAAGCACGACTGACGGTGGGCCGTCTTTTGGCAAGGCTGCCTTGAGGTAAGCTATCGCTTGGTCTGTAAACTTGGTGCTCATGTGTGTCTAGCGGCCTAACGAAAAAAGCTGAGCCACCGCCGACTCGCGACGTGAACCGCGATAGCGGAACTGCAAGCGCCAACGGCGGTTGGCTCCGGCGACTTGTTAGGCGCAGGTTTCATCTCAAAAACAACCATGCTCTGTTTTCGCCACCAAGCTGAAGCAAGCCATACATAATAACCGGCCCCAACAAACCCAAAAAAGCAGTGCCAGGAGAAATGTGTGAATATAGATTTATGGGCAGCGCAATCATAGCCAGCGCACACAAAGCATAAAATCCCCACTTCTGCCAACGAAGAATGGCAACGGCAGATGCTATCCCAATCAATGACGAAAAGCAAAATACCATGAGTGCCCATCGCGGTATGTTTGGTGCTTTCGCAATAATCTGATCTGACGTAATCGCATAAATGCAGAATGTCGCGCTAAACGCCACAATCTTGAAAATCAAAAATGCTGTCAGTAATCCATGTCGCTTGGGTGTTGTCATAATCGTGTGTCTGCGCCTAACGAAAAAAGCTGAGCCACCGCCGACTCGCGGCGTGAACCGCGATAGCGGAACTGCCAGCGCCAACGCCGGTTGGCTCCGGCGACTTGTTAGGCAGCACGGCTCTATCTTTAATCATACTCGTTGCAAATGCGTGTCTTTGAAAGCTGTCTCATACTTCAAGCCATATCCAAGCACTCGATCAAAACCGATGTGTGCAAACCAAATCAGCACCAGCCAATAGTATGAAGTCTGTCCTGAAAACCACAGAGCTGACAATACCAAGACTGGAACGGAATAAGTGTGGCCTAGATTGTAACAAAACGCGCCCGCTTTCTTGCCCGCAAGATAACCCAACATAAATAAATCAGGTGTCAGGAAAAGCACGGCAAACCAAAGCCAACTGCCGTCCAACTGATGGTAAAAAAGACAAGCAGCGAGCAAGGCCGCTGCGCCCTCAATATGGAGTAGTAATCTGGGTGTCATAATGCCAATGCGTGTAGTGCTGCCTAACAGGGATTCGACCGCAATTTGCGTTTAATCCATTTCAACATGCGGCGATGATATTTCAGACTTTCAAGATTGTCCAGCCTGGTTTATGCTTGTTTGCCGATGAATATTGAGCCGGGAAAAACCGCGGGCGGAGGGGGCAAGTTTATCCCCAATCCAAAATTGAAATTGCAGGAGCAATTTCACGAGGTGATGCGGTTTAAGCACTTGAGTGAGCGCACCGAAACGGCTTATTGGCAGTGGGTGGTGCGGTTTTTGAAGTTTCACCGGCACGACGGGGAGTGGCGGCATCCCCGGGTTTTGCCGGCCTCCGCCGTGGCGGAGTTTCTTTCGGACTTGTCCGTGCGCCTGAAGGTGGCCGCCGCCACGCAAAACCAGGCGTTAAATGCCCTGGTGTTTTTATATGGCGAGGTGCTGCAGGTGCCGCTGCCGGAGGTGGGCGGGGTCGAGCGGGTGCGGCGTCCGGCGCGGTTGCCGGAAATTTTGTCCCGCGACGAAGTGCGGTTGGTGCTGGCGCAGGCCGCCCCCGGCTATCAGTTGCCACTGCGCTTGCTTTATGGCACCGGGATGCGCTTGATGGAATTGCTGCGGTTGCGGGTGAAGGATGTGGATTTTGGCCGGAATCAAATCAGCATTCGGGCGGGCCAGGGGGACAAGGATCGGGTGACGGTATTGCCCGAAAGTTTGCGGCCGGAATTACCGGCGCATTTGGAAAAGTGGCGGCGGGAACATGAGCGCGAACGGGTGGCGGGGCGCGGTGAAACTTCGCTGCCGCCGGAGGTGGCGCACAAGCATCCGGGGGCGGCCGGCGAATGGCCCTGGCAATATGTTTTTGCCGCGCGGGGATTGTCAAACGCGACGCGTGGAGAGCCGCGCCCCACCTGGCGCCGGCATCATTGGCCGGAAGATAATTTGCAACGGGCGATGAAGGCGGCGGTGGCGCGGGCGGAAATCACGAAACGGGCAACGTGCCATACGTTGCGGCATTCCTTTGCCACGCATCTGCTGGCGCAGGGTTATGACATCCGCACCGTGCAGGAATTGCTCGGCCATAAGGACGTAACGACGACGATGATTTACACCCACGTCATGCAAAAGCCGGGGCTGGGGGTGAAAAGCCCGCTGGACAGCATTTAATCTGGCTGGGGCGGCCAGCCTCAGAGGTATGAACCAACAAGAGTGCAATACCCATTTTGGCCGCCACCTGACCGGGGTGAGGTTTTTCTTTGTCCGCCTGGCTATTATCCAATCGCCAGTCGTTTTGAGGTTGGCAGGCAATGGGTTTTGTGGGTATTGGGTGCTTATTTTTGGTGAAATTTGCTGAGAATCTGCCGTTGTGCAATCCCCAACCGCAGTACTCTCCCCCGGGAGCGGGAGAATGGTTCGGCTGACCCGGGTGCTTACGACCTTTTCAGTGGTTGTCCGGCCAAAGGCTCAGGGGAAATCACCGCCGCCGGCCGCCCGGGGCGAAGTGATAGCCGCCATGCACGCGCACCCCGCGCGCCTTGCCGGGGAAACCGCCCTTGGCCTGGCCGGGCTTGGGCTCATCGAACAGCACGGTATAACGATAATTGAAATTCTCCAGCTTCACCCGCGGGATGGTCTGGCTGATGAACCGCTCGATGGCAAAAACGTGCGGCGCGTCCTCCGCCGTCATGATCGTGAACGCGTCCCCGCTGTTTTCCGCCCGCCCGGTGCGGCCGATGCGGTGGATGTAATCCTCCGGGTGCTGCGGCACGTCGAAATTGACCACGTGGCTGACGTCGGCGATGTCCAGCCCGCGCGCCGCAATGTCGGTGGCCACGAGGATTTCAAAGCGCCCGTCGCGGAACCCCTGCAGCGCTTGTTCGCGCTCCTTCTGGGTGCGGTTGGAATGCAGCACGCAAACGGCGTGCTGGCTCCGTTTGAGCAGGCCCGCAATCCGGTCCGCCCCGTGCTTGGTCCGGCAGAAGACGATCACGGAATCAAATTTGACCTGTTTGAGCAGATCCAGCAGCAGGTCGGATTTCTGCGTGTCGGAAACGGGGTAAATGACGTGCTTGACGGTTTCCGCCGGGGTGCGGCGGGCGCCGATTTCAATCGTTTGCGGATCGTGCATCGCCCATTGAATCAGCGTTTCAATCTGGGGCGGAATGGTGGCGGAGAAAAGGGCGGAATGGCGTTTGCGCGGGCATTTTTCCACCAGAAACCGCACGTCCGGCAGAAAGCCCATGTCCAGCATCCGGTCGGCTTCGTCCAGCACGAGATACTGGATTTTGTCCAGCCGCAGGGTGCCGCGCTCCAGATGATCGAGCAACCGGCCCGGGGTGGCCACCACAATGTCCGCGCCCGCCGTGAGTTCATCGGTCTGCCGGCCATAGCCCACCCCGCCGTAAACGACGGTGATTTTCAGTTGGGTGAACTTGGCGTAATCACGGATGGCGGTTTCCACCTGGGCGGCCAGTTCGCGCGTGGGCTCGAGAATCAACGCGCGCGGACCGGGCGCGGGCGCGCCCAGTTTGGAAAGGATCGGCAGCGCAAAGGCGGCCGTCTTGCCGGTGCCGGTTTGGGCGCTGCCAATGACATCGCGACCGGCCAGCACCAGGGGGATGGCCTGCGCTTGAATGGGCGTCGGCTCGACGTAGCCCATGGCGTTGACACCCTTCAGGATGTTTTCAGAAAGTCCCAGCTCGGTAAAACTCATCTCACAATCCTATCAGGAAACCGGCGGGACGGAAACATTTTGATTGGGCGGCTCGACCACGGGGGCCGGGGCCGGTTCAACGACGGCGCTCGCCCCCGGGGCGACGGCCTCGACCGGTGCGGGCGCGGGCTCCACCACCGGAGCCGGTGACACCGCGGCGATTTCCTGTCCGGGAGCCGGTGTGAACACGGCGGCTTCCAAGGCCGGAACGCCGGGTTCCGCCTCCGGAACTTCGGACGCCGCCACCGGTTCGGCTGCGGGAGCCGGGGCTTCAGCGCCCACCGGGGCGGCGGGAGCGGCTCCAGACTTCGCCGCTTCCGGCCTGGCCGGTTTGGCCTCGGGCTTGGGCGGCTTGGGCACCGGCTTCTTGGCCGTTTCCAATTTCCCATCGGCAAATTCCAAGACATGACCCTGATGCACCAGCCAGTGCAAATCCGCAATCAACGCGGTTTGTTCCGGCGTCGGCTCCGCCGAATCGGCGGGCGCGGCGGCTGGTTTGGGTTCCCCGGGCGATTGAATGGCAATCACCGTCGGGGCCGCCGGCGCGGGCGCGAGGGCTTCCACCATTTTCCGGCGCGAACATTTCGGATGTTCGTTGATGTAAGCCACGATGCGCCTGATGTTTTCCGACACCGGGTTGGCGTCCAGATCCAGATACGTCGGCCGGGCCACCGCCACATGCGTGACCGTTTTATTGACCTTGAAGAAATGCAGGCCGTGCGAGGAAAATGACCGGCTCAGGCTGGTCGCCACCGGCAGCGGGAAATAGCGGTTCTGCTCCCATTCCGAGCGCACCAGGCGCTGCAATTCCCGGCTGCGCAGAGCGCGGCTGGGCACGCCCGCCACCGTGTACGTCTCCACCGGCTTGATGATCGCATCCTTGTGGACGGCGCGGAAATGCTTTTCCACGTCCTCGATGGACGCCAATTTCAGCGGCTCGGGCACGTTCAGACAAACGTATTCCGTTTTGAAGCTCTGGTCCTCCACCCATTTTTTCACCACCGCCTCGTCCCGGACAATCTTGACCCGGGCCTTGAACGCCTCAAAGGGCATCCGCGAGAAACGCTCGGTGTGCAGCTTGTGCAGTTGGTTCTGATAGTCGTGATGATTGGGCGGGCCCAGGATGACCCCGCTGTAACCGCACTGGGCCACAAAGGTGTAAACGCCCTTGGGCGGATCCGTGGGCGTGCGTTCCGCCGTGTAAAAGGTGGCGAAATGGTTTTTGAGCACATGCGCAATGGCCTCCTCCTCGCTCAGCCACGGCGTGTCGTCCAGGGCGCAGGAAAAGAGCGGCTGCTTCGGCGTGCCATCGGCGTTTTTCCGCACGGCCAACTGCACCGAGTAACGTTCCGGCTTGTCCAGGACCAGTTGGGCGATTTGGAACAACGGATACGCGCGGCCCGTCACCCGAATCTGGCGGGCGAGGGATTCGACGCCATTTTCCACGGGGATGAAGGTCACGGCGATTTCCGGCAGCGGAGCCGGCGGTTCCGGACGCTCGCGGCGTTGGTTGCGGTCGCCACCCCGGTCATCGTGACGGGGGCCGGAGCTTTTGCGGTCGCCAAAACGGGGGCCGCCGCCACCGCCGCCCCCACCGCCCCCGGGACGCGGACCACCGCCGCCGCCGCCCGTGCGCGGGCGGCTGTCGCCGCGTCCGCCAAAGGAATCGCCGCGCGCGCCGCCGCGGCGTTCCGGCCGGTCACCCTCGGTGCCGGTGTATTTTTCAAAGCGGTTGCCGGGCGGCTGTTCCTGCGCCCAGGAGGGCAGAAACAGCTTTTCCAGATCCAATTCGTTTTCCAAAGTGCTGCTCATTCGATCAAATAGTTCGGTTGTTTACACGGCCGCGGTCAATGCTCGTTTAGCCAGAATAGCATCCATTATTTTTTTGGCGAGCGCTGGTTTTTCCGCCATCGCCTTCTGGGCCGAGTCCTTGCCCTGCCCGATCAGTTCCCCCTCAAATTGAATCCAGGCCCCCTTCTTGTCCGCCACCCCGTCGGCCAGCGCCACTTCCAGGATGCTGCCCTCCTTGTTGATGCCGTGGTTGTAAATGATGTCAAACTCCGCCTCGCAAAAGGGCGGCGCCACCTTGTTTTTTACAATCTTGACCTTCACATGATTGCCGATGGCGTTGCCGGCGTCGTCCTTGAGCGTGTCCTTGCGGCGGATGTCAATCCGCACGCTGGCGTAGAATTTGAGCGCCTTGCCGCCGGGCGTCGTTTCGGGATTGCCGAACATCACCCCGACTTTTTCCCGCAACTGGTTGGTGAAAATACAGGTGGTTTTGGATTTATTCAACACCGCCGTGAGCTTGCGCAACGCCTGTGACATGAGCCGCGCCTGCATCCCCATTGTGGCCATGCCCATCTCGCCCTCAAGTTCCGCCTTTGGCACCAGCGCGGCGACCGAGTCAATGACGATCACATCCAGCGCGTTCGATTTCGCCAGCGTTTCACAAATCGTCAAAGCTTCTTCGCCGGAATCCGGCTGCGACACCAGCAAATCATCCAGGTTCACCCCCAACTTCTTTGCGTAAGCCGGGTCCAAAGCATGTTCCGCGTCAATGAAAGCCGCCAGCCCGCCGGCTTTTTGCGCATTGGCGATGACATGCAGCATCAACGTCGTTTTACCCGAGGATTCCGGCCCGAAAATCTCCACCACCCGCCCGCGCGGAATGCCGCCGACGCCCAGCGCCAGATCCACCGCCAGCGCCCCGGTCGGGATCACCCCGATCTTGACCAGCGCTTTGGCGTCCCCCAGCCGCATGATGGAACCCTCCCCGTAGGCTTTGGTGATGCTGGAAATCGCGGCGTCCAGTTCGCGCTGATGGGGCGACGGCGCCCGCGGTTCAACCACGGCCTTTTCGGCCGGTTTTTCAACAGGTTTCTCGACGGACTTTTCCGTCTTTTCCTTTTCGGGAGACTTGGGCGGCATAGTTAGCTGTATTAAATTAGGTTTGCCATTCTAGCGAACCCGCCGCCAATAGTCAAACGCGTTGAACGCGATTTTTGCCCGGGCGTGCATCTCGGCACTCCTCCCGGTTTTCACCCCCCGGACGCCAAGTATCGCCGACTTCCCAGTCTGCTGTCTCGCAGGTTTCCAAACCTGCGGCCGTCGAAACCTGTGGTGCCCATGAGCCTCGGAAGATTCTCTGATTTGGCAATGGGTGATCCGGGGCAGCAGGATGCGCCCAGTTCACCTTTTCTACTTTCTTGCCATTTTCCAGGATTCACTGTCTAATGTCCCCGATGGCAGCGGCACCACCGGCGTATTTTAACTTTTCCACGGATGTCCTCGATTCGTGGGCGAAATCCCACCCCGACGCGTTGGGCCTGTGGTGCGTGGACGCCGCCACCGGCGCCGGGCAAAAGTTCACCTTCCGCGAACTCTCCCGGCTGAGCCGGCAGGCCGCCAATTATTTTGAAGCCGCCGGCGTGCGGCGCGGCCACTGCGTGCTGCTGATGCTCCCGCGCATCTGGCAATGGTGGGTGGCCATGCTCGGCCTGATCCGCATCGGCGCCATCCCCGTGCCCGCCACCCTGCTCATGACCCGCAGTGATGTCGCCTACCGGCTTAAAACCGCCGGCGTCAAAGCCCTCATCACCACCCCCGAGGGCCTCACCAAAGCCGCGGGCTTCCGCGGCCGGCGCTTTTTGGCGGCGGCAACGGCCCCCGTCCGGGGCTGGCTCAATTTTGACGCCGGCGTGGCCGCCGCCCGCCCCACCCACCGGGCCCGCCCCACCCGCGCGGACGATCCGGGCATCATTTACTTCACCAGCGCCACCACCGGGGAACCCAAAATGGTCCTCCACACCCAGGCCAGCTACGGCCAGGGCCACCGCCTGACCGGTGAGTGGCTCCTCGATTGCCGGTTCGGCGAAACCCATTGGAACATCTCCGACCTTGGCTGGGGCAAGGCCGCCTGGTCGAGCTTCTACGGACCCTGGCACATGGGCGCCTGCGTCTTCGCCCTCAACTTCGCCAAATTCGACCCCGTCCTCATCCTCGACACCCTCGCCCGTTACCCCATCGCCACCTGGTGCGTGCCCGCCACCGCCCTGCGCCTCATCGTAAGGCAGGATTTGGCCCGCTGGAAATTCCCCCGGCTCCGGCATTGCGTCACCGCCGGCGAATCGCTCAACCCCGAGGTCTTTAAAATCTGGCAGGCCGCCACCGGCCTGGAACTCCACGAAGGCTACGGCCAGACCGAAACCGTCGTCCTCATCGGCAACTTCAAGGGCCGCCGCATCTGCCCCGGCTCCATGGGCAAGGCCACCCCGGGCATGCCCGTCGTGGTGCTCGACCCTGATTTGCGCGAAGTGCCCCCCGGCCACGAAGGCGAAATCGCCGTGCGCGTCAAACCCACCCGCCCCCCCGGATTATTCCGCGAATACCTCCATTGCCCCGAAGCCATGGCCGAACACTTCCGGGGCGACTGGTATCTCACCGGCGACCGGGCCGTCCGCGATGCCGACGGCTATTTCTGGTTTGTCGGCCGCAAAGACGACGTCATCAAAAGCTCCGGCTACCGCATCGGCCCCGCCGAGGTGGAAAGCGTCCTCCTCGAACACCCCGCCGTGTTGGACGTCGCCGTCGTCGGCATGCCCGATAAAATCCGCGGCCAGATCGTCAAAGCCTTCGTCGTGCTCAACCCCCAATATCCGCCCACCGACAATTTGCGCCGCGAACTCCAGCAGCACTGCAAAAACACCACCGCCCCCTTCAAATACCCCCGCGAACTCGAGTTCCTGCACACCCTGCCCAAAACCATCAGCGACAAAACCCGCCGCTTCAAACTCCGCGAGACCGCGCCAAAAGGGTGACTCCCCTGATCCCCCTTTGCCCCGTGACGTCTCGGCCGAGCGCCGCCCCGCGCCCCGGCCGCGACCAGTCCAAATCCCCCCTTGGAACCGACGGAATTTCCGGCACCGGGCAAAAAAGCAACTTTATGCCAATTATAAATTGACTTCAAGCAGAGTATTGCGTATTGTGAATACAGGATATGACCAATAAACTTATCCGGGCAAACTCATGCTCTTTGTTTGAAAGACGCGAATCCATTTCCATCGGCCCGCCGGGCGCTCGCCCATCACGGCGGGGCATGAATCCGCAACCCAGCGGCGCCTTTCGCTGGAAAAACTCATCCCCAAACCCCAATGAAACATCAAACCCCAACCCGCCACCGCCTTGACGCGAATTTGGCAAGTTAAGATTTAACGCCATTTAACGCCATTTAACGCCATTTAACGCCATTTAATGGATTTTAATAACGCCATTTTCCCCGGTCGGAGCCTCCTGGCCCCGCGACTGCCACACCAGCCGCAGACCTTCCAGCGTCAAATCCGGTGCCACCGCCGTAATCTCGGGCAGTTTCGCCGCCATCAGCCGGGCATAACCGCCGGTGGCCACCACGGGCAGGTTTTGGACGCGCAACTCGCGCTTGAGTTCGCCAATCAATTCGCGCACCAGTCCGCGATAGCCATGCACCGCGCCGATGAGCATGGCTTGTTCCGTATTCTTGCCCACGATGGCGTCCACCTCGCGGATGTGGATTTTGGGGAGCAGCGCGGTTTTTTCATGCAGATAATCGGTCATGGCGGCCAGGCCGGGCGCGATGATGCCGCCGGTGTAATTGCCCCGGGCATCCACGACGTCGAAGGTCACGGCGGTGCCAAAATCCACGACCACCACGGGCGCGCCAAAGCGGTGGCGGGCCGCGACGGAGTTGGCCAGCCGGTCAGGGCCGATGGTCTCGGGCCGGGGATAATCAATGCCCACCAGCGTCATCGTGGCCGGGGTGAGTTCAAGGGGGGCCAACCGCCAATGCTGGCGGACGGCGCTTTTCACTCGCGGTGTGACGCGCGGCACGACGCTGCACAGGGCCGCGCCGCAGATCACGGCCCGGCCACAGAATTTTTTGACCAGCGCGGGGGCCGCGCCGTCCAGCCAGGTGAAGGTGGGAATGTTGGTCTGTTTCACCACGCGCCGGCCGTTGGCCAGCCCGAGGTGCGTGTGGGTGTTGCCCAGATCGAAGAGCAGGATCATTTTTCCAAAGTGACGTCGCCGCCGGTGATGCGCTCCAAATGGCCGTGTTCGGAGCGGAGCAGGAGCGCGCCGTCATCATCGAGCGATTCCACGCAGCCGCGCACGCGCCGGGTGCCGAGTTGCACGGTGACCTCGCGGCCAATGGTTGAACAATGGGCCTCCCATTCATCGGCCACGCGGGTGAATTGGCCGGCGCAGACGCGGGCATAATCGCGGTCCAACTCGCGGAGAATGTGGACGGCCAACTCCGAGCGGGAAACGGGCCGGCCGGTTTCGATGCGCAGCGAGGTGGCGGTTTTACGGAGGTCGGCGGGGAACTCGGTTGCCGCCAGGTTCACGTCCACGCCGATGCCGAGAATGACGTAACGCACACGGTCCAGTTCGGCGCTGAGTTCGGTGAGGATGCCGGCGAGTTTTTTCCCGCCCAGGAGAATGTCATTGGGCCATTTGATTTCCGGCGCGAGACCGGTTTGCAGTTCGATGGCCCGCCGCAGGGCCGTGGCCGAGGCGACGGTCAATTGCGTGGCCATTTGCGGGCGGAAATCCGGCCGCAGCAATATGGAAAACCACAGCCCCTGATGCGCCGGGGACACCCACTTGCGGCCCAGCCGCCCGCGTCCCTGGGTCTGGGATTCGGCAAACACGACGACGCCTTCGCGCACGCCGTCGCGCGCCAGCTTTTCGACCACGTCGTTTGTGGAGGTGGTCTGTTCAAAGACGCGGAGGTCGCGCCCGATGACGCGGGTTTCGCCGAGGCGGGCCAGGAGATCGTCGGCGTGGAGCACGTCGGGGGAGCTGAGCAGGCGGTAGCCAAAATGGGGGCCGGCCTCGATGTCATACTTCAAGCGGCGGAGTTCCTCGATGCGGGCCCAGATGGCGGCGCGGCTGACGCCGAGTTGCTCGGCCAGGGCGGCCCCGGACACGCCGTCGCGATTCGCCCGCAGGGCGGCCAGGATGCGCGCATCCGGGGTCATGACGGGAAGTCCAGTCCAATATCCACCGCCCGGGCGGAATGGGTGATGGCCCCGACGGAAATGTAATCCACGCCGGAACGGGCGATGGCCCCGACGGTTTTGAGCGTCACGCCCCCGCTGGCTTCCGTGAGGGCGCGGCCGGCCACCCGCCGCACGGCCCGCCGCAATTGTCGCGGCGTCATGTTGTCAAGTAAAATAATATCCGCGCCCGCCGCCACGGCCTGCCCGACCTGTTCGAGCGTGTCGGCCTCCACCTCCACCTTGAGTTTGGGATAATGGGTCCGCGCCCGGGTGATGGCGGCGGCGACGGCGTTGGGCTTTTCCCCGCGCAAGGCGGCCAGATGGTTGTCTTTGATCAACACCATATCGTGCAGGCCAAAACGGTGGTTCTTTCCGCCGCCACAGGTGACGGCATATTTTTCCAATTGCCGCCAGCCGGGCGTGGTTTTGCGCGTGTCCAAAATTCGCGCCGGGGTGCCGCGCACGGCCGCGACATATTGGGCCGTGGCGGTGGCCACGCCGGAAAGGCGCTGGAGGAAATTCAACGCCACGCGTTCGGCCCCGAGAATGGCGCGGGTGGGCCCGGAGATTTCCAGCAAGACAGCCCCGGCGGCCAATGCGTGGCCATCGCGCACCAGCGCCTTGATTTTAATTAGGCGGGAAAGTTCGCGGAACGTCGCCACAGCCAAATCCAGCCCGGCCACGATCATCGGCTCGCGCGTGCGCATCACGGCCCGGGCCCGGGCGGACGGGGGCACCGTGGCCAGCGTGGTGACGTCGCCCGCGCCAATATCTTCGGCCAGTGCGGCTTGCACCGCCGGTCGAACGGCGGCAGCAGATAATTTCATGCAGGCAAGATGGGGATAACCGAAGGAATTCGGAAGAAAAAAAGCGTTCTGAACGCTTCCCGGTAAGCCAGGCGGCAGGGGGTGGAACGCGGCATAAACTTCAAAATCCAAGGAAAATTCAAGATTCAAGGCCCAAGAGCGCAATGGGAGACAGATGGCTTTACTCAATTTCCAGATAACGGAACCACCGCTTCCCCGGCGGGCAGGCTGGCCAGCAACTGTCGGACACTCAGGCTTTGGCCGGGCAAGACGAATTCGGGGGCGATCTCACTCAGGGGTTGGAGGACAAATCTTCGCAAATGCGCCCGGGGATGGGGCAGAATGAGTTCGGGCGTGTTGCGGATTTCTTCGCCAAAGCTGATCAAATCCAAGTCCAATAACCGGGGTTCGTTCAACACCTTTTTGGGCGTCCGGCCAAATTCAACCTCCAAGTCCCGGAGGGCGCGCAACCAGGATTCCGGCGTCTCCCCCGCCCTGACCCGCAGGCCCGCCACGGCGTTGAGAAACGGCGGCGACCCGGGCGGACAATCCACCGGGCTGGTTTGCCAGAACGAGGAGCAGGCCACCGGCTCATCGGAAAAACGGGCCAGCCGGGACAAGGCTTCCCGCAGAATCCGCCGCGAATCCCCCAGATTGGAGCCCAACGAGATGTAGGCCGTCATTTCAACCCGAGCACGTCCTGCATGTCATACAGGCCCGGCTTTTTCTCCGCCACCCAGCGCGCCGCGCGCAGGGCGCCGTTGGCAAACGTGTCCCGGCTCGAGGCCCGGTGGGTTAATTCCAGCCGCTCGCCCGGGCCGGCGAAGATGACGGTGTGATCGCCCACCACGTCGCCGCCGCGGATGGAATGCACCCCGATCTCCGAGCCGGTGCGCTCGCCGACCACCCCGGCGCGGCCGTGCCGCGCGACTTCCGCGAGCTTGAACCGCCGCACTTCGGCCAGGATTTCCGCCAGCGATTTGGCCGTGCCGCTGGGGGCGTCTTTTTTCAAACGGTGGTGCATCTCCACGACTTCCAGATCATAGTCCGTGCCCAGGATTTCCGCCGCCTTGCGCGTCAGCCAGAATAGCATGTTCACCCCGGTGGAAAAATTGGAGGCCCAGACGATGGGAATTTTCGACTTCAGCAGCTTGATCTCGTAGGTGTCGGTGTCGGTGTGGCCGGTGGTGCCGATGACGAGCGGCTTTTTATTTTGGGCGCACAACGCGGCCACGGCCACCGTATTCGCATGGGCGCTGAAATCAATCACCACATCGCCGCCCGGCAGGGCGACGGCCAGGTCATCGCCCTGGTCAATTTGCGCGGCCAGTTGCAACCCGGCGTGCTGGGGCAGGCATTTGATCAGCGCCTGGCCCATGCGGCCCCGGGCGCCCACGATGATGATTCGTAACATAGGATCCTCCGGGCTCATTCCAACACGTTGCAGCGTTTGAGCGTGGTGCGCAGGGCCTCCCAGTTCTTGGGGTTCATCGGCACGAGCGGCAGCCGGTATTCCTCCTGGATCAATTTCATCATCGCCAAAGCCGCCTTCACCGGCGTGGGATTGGTCTCGATGAACAAATCCTTGAACAGGGGGTAATATTTTTCGTGCAGCCGGATGGCCGCCGTGGCCTTGCCGGTGGCGAACAGCTTCACCATCTGCGACACCTCTTTGGGAATAACGTTGGACGCCACGCTGACCACCCCGTGCGCCCCCACGGACATGAACGGCAGCGTCAGCGAATCGTCGCCGGACAAAATCGTGAAATTCTCCCCGAGCGCCGCGCGCAACTGCGACACGCGGTCGCAGCTTCCGCCCGACTCCTTGATGCCCACGATGTTTTTATACTCGCGCGCCAGGCGTTTCACCGTGTCAATGCTGATCTCCACCCCGCACCGGCCCGGCACGTTATACAGCACGATGGGGAGCTTGGTCGCCCGGGAAATCGCCCGAAAATGCTGGAACAACCCCTCCTGCGTGGGCTTGTTGTAATACGGCGCCACCTGGAGGGAACCGTCCGCCCCCGCCTTTTCCGCCGCCTGGGTCAGGTGGATGGCCTCGCTGGTGGCGTTGCCGCCGGTGCCGGCCAACACTTTGATCTTGCCCCCGGCGAATTTCACCGCCAGCTCGATAATTCGGATGTGTTCCGCCGTGTCCACCGTGGGCGACTCACCCGTCGTGCCCACGGGAACAATCCCGTCCACGCCCCCCTTGATTTGCAACTTGATGATCCGCTCCAGCGCGTTTTCATCCAGTTGACCATTGTGGAACGGAGTGACAATTGCGGTATAAGTGCCTGTGAAATTCATTTATTCAACGTTAGTATCCTTGAAAACCAAGTGTTTGGCGAGCAGGAAAATGACCCCATTCGACCGCGCGTCCGGGTTCGCCTTCCACCCGGCCATGGGGACTGGAGCGGCCGGCGCCCCCTACCAGGAAACCTGTTTGAGATAACTCAAATGCACCGGCATTTGGTCCCGGACGGCATGGGATTCGTCCTCGATGAAATACCATTTCACCCCGACTTTTTGGGCGGTCTTGAGCACCGCCGGCCAGTCGGTTTGCCCGGTGCCCAGCGGAACGTCGTTGTTTTGATCCGTGCCGCCCGAAAGGTTGCCCACCACCCCCTTGCGCAGGTCTTTCAAGTGCATGAGTTTCCAGCGCGGCCCGTATTTGAGCAGCAGCTTGACGGGGTCCTGGCCGGGAAAGACCACCCACATGACATCCATTTCGTAGCTCACATATTTGGGATTCGTCTCGTGCATGAGCAGATCAAACAGGGTGCCGTCCGCGAACGGTTGGAATTCATAGCCGTGGGTGTGGTAGTAAAACCGGATGCCCTGGCTCGCCAGCACCGCGCCGGCATGATTGAAAACCGCCGCCGCCGCCCGGCACTGCTGTTCATCGAACACCCCGGTGTGGGGTATCCACGGGCAACCGGCGTATTGCATCCCGAGGGTCCGGGCCTCGCGGGCGACCCCTTCCGGATCGTTTTTGAACCGCTCAAAGGAAAAATGACCGGCGATGGCCTTCACCCCCCGGGCGGCCAGCAGGGCCTGAAATTCCTCCGGCGTTTTCCCATACGTCCCCGCCAACTCGACGTTCACAAAACCGAAGTTCGTCACCAGGTCCAGCGTGCCCGGGACATCATGGCTGAAGCCGTCGCGCAGACTGTATAACTGCAATCCCAGGGCCCCGGTGAAGGAACCCGCCCGGGCGGAATCCGTGACGAAGGTCAGGCTCGCGATCAGCACGCACCACAGCAGGAGTTTCATGATTGCAATCATTATCACAACCCCGGCGCCGGCGCCAATAAAAAGGAAACCGCGCAAAGTGTCGGCACTTTGCGCGGTCAAACCAAACCAACCGTCACCGGCGGAACGCTTAGAGCCGCGAGGTGAGCAGCTCGCGCTGGAAGATCAATTCCTTGGGCAGGCGGCCGTAGAGCTTGAAGAAGAGTTCATCCTGCAACAGCAGTTCATGCCCCCATTCTTCCCGGTCAATTTTCTGCACGTCGTCGAATTCCTTCTCGCCGAATCCCGCCAGGCCCTGGGTGTTGAAGTCCCGGAACCGGGGGGTCCAGCCGACGGACGTTTCGGTGGCGGCGGCGCGGCCCGCACAACGTTCCACAATCCAGCCCAGCACGCGCATGTTGTCGCTGTAACCGGGCCAGAGGAATTTGCCCGCCTTGTCCTTGCGGAACCAGTTCACCATGAAGATCAGCGGCGGATACTTGATCAGCTTCCGCATGCCCAGCCAGTGCTGGAAATAGGAGCTCATGTCGTAACCGCAGAACGGCAGCATGGCCATCGGATCCCGGCGGACCTGCCCGGCCACGCCCACGGCGGCGGCGGTCGTCTCCGACCCCATGGTCGCGCCGATGTAAACGCCGTGGCACCAATTGAAGGCCTGCGCCACCAGCGGCACGGTGGTCGCCCGGCGGCCGCCGAAGATGATCGCACTGATGGGCACGCCGTGGGGGTCATTGGCGGCGGCATCCAGCACCGGGTTGTTCCCCATCGGGGCGGTGAACCGGCTGTTCGGATGCGCGGCCTTTTCGGTCGAGGCCGGCGTCCAGGGGTTGCCCCTCCAGTCCAGACACTCGGCCGGCGCGGGATCGTCATGGCCCTCCCACCAGACGGTGCCGTCCGGCTTGAGGGCCACGTTCGTGTAAATCGTGTCCCGCGCGATGGTGTCCATGGCGTTGGGGTTCGTCTTGCGATTCGTGCCGGGAGCCACGCCAAAATAGCCGTTCTCCGGGTTGATCGCATAGAGCCGGCCGTCGGGGCCGGGCTTCATCCAGGCGATGTCGTCGCCGATGGTCGTAACCTTCCACCCTTTGTATTGGGGCGGCGGGATCAGCATGGCGAAATTTGTCTTGCCGCAGGCGCTCGGAAAGGCGGCGGCCACATAGCTCTTCTCGCCCTGGGGCGATTCCACCCCGAGCAGCAGCATGTGTTCGGCCATCCAGCCCTGGCTCCGGCCCAAATAGCTGCCAATCCGCAGCGCCAGGCATTTCTTCCCCAGCAGCACATTGCCGCCATAACCGGAGCCGACGGAGATGATGGTGTTGTCCTGCGGAAAATGAACGATCAACCGCCGTTCCGGATTCAGGTCCAGCATCGAGTGAATCCCCCGGTTGAATTCGTCCCCCGCGCCCAAATGATCCAGCGCCACCTTCCCCATGCGGGCCATGATGCGCATGTTCAGCACCACATAAATCGAGTCCGTGATCTCCACGCCCACTTTGGTCAGGGGCGAGCCGGCCGGTCCCATCAGGTAGGGAATGACGAACATCGTCCGGCCGCGCATGGAATCCGTCAGCAGTTCCTTGAGTTTCGCATGCATTTCCTTCGGGGCCGCCCAGTTGTTGGTCGGACCGGCCTCCTCTTTGCTCGGGGTGCAAATGAACGTGCATTGTTCCACCCGTGCGACGTCATTGGGATTGGAACGATGATAATAGCAGCCCGGCAGCTTTTCCTGGTTGAGTTTGATCAACACACCCTGGGCCACGGCCTGGGCGGTGAGATATTCCTTTTCGGTTTCCGAGCCATCGCACCAGAACACCTGGTCGGGTTTGGTGAGGGCGGCGGTCTCTTCGACCCATTTGGACAACACGGCGTTTTGCGGCCGACGATTTCCCAATTCCTTGGGCGTATTTTTAAGCACAGAAGCAATGTGACTCATGAGTTGATATATTATGTCCAACGCTAATCTTTACAAGGCTTGGGCTTGCTAAAAGCTTGCTCTATTTTGCCAGAAGCGACCCCGACCTTGCAACCTGCAACTGCGGACCGGCCCATCAAAATTGGCCGGGAATTCTTCCCGGCGCTTGCGCCGGGGAACCAGTCGGATTATTAATCAGGGTGCCATGAGAACGCAACCGCATTTGTTTCAACCCTTCACCCTGAAGTCCGTCACCCTGCGCAATCGCATCGGCGTCTCGCCCATGTGCCAGTATTCCTCCGAGGACGGCGTGGCGACCGACTGGCATCTGGTGCATCTGGGGTCACGCGCCGTGGGCGGCGCGGGCCTGGTCATTGCCGAGGCCACCGCCGTGGCTCCGGAAGGCCGCATCACCCCCGGCTGCGCGGGGCTGTGGGCGGAAAAGCACGTCGAACCGCTGGCGCGCATCAATCGCTTTGTCAAACAAGCCGGCGCCGTCCCGGGCATCCAACTGGCCCATGCCGGGCGCAAAGCCTCCGCCGCGCGCCCCTGGGAGGGCGGCGCCCACCTGCCGGAGGACGCCGGCGGCTGGCCCACCCTCGGCCCCAGCGCCCTGGCCTTTGGCGAACCCCTCACCAAAGTGCCCCGCGCCATGACCGAAGCCGACCTGCTCCGCGTGCCCGCCGAATTTGCCGCCGCCGCCGGCCGCGCCCTCGCCGCCGGTTACGAGTGGCTGGAACTGCACGCGGCCCATGGCTACCTCCTCCAGGAATTCCTTTCCCCGCTCTCCAACCGGCGCACCGACGATTACGGCGGCAGCTTTGATAATCGTATTCGATTGCTACTGGAAACCACCCGCGCCGTGCGCGCCGTCTGGCCGGAAGACCTGCCCCTCGCCGTGCGGTTGAGCTGCACCGAATGGGTGCCCGACGGCTGGGATATGGACCACAGCGTGGAACTCGCGCGGCGGCTGAAGGAAGCGGGCGTGGACTTGATTGACTGCAGTTCCGGCGGCAACGTGCGGGGCGCAAAAATCCCATCGGGGCCCAGTTATCAGGTGCCCTTCGCCGACCGCATCCGCCGGGAGGCCGGCATCGCCACGGCGGCGGTCGGCTGGATCACCGCCCCCGGGCAGGCCAACAACATCATCGCCCGCGGCGAGGCGGATATCGTGCTGCTCGCCCGCGAATTATTGCGGGAGGCCTACTGGCCCGCCCGCGCGCACCGGATGCTCGGGGCGTTCGGCCCGGCGCCGCTGCCCGTGCAATATGAGCGGGCCTGGCCCCCGCGCCCAACCGACCCGCCCGCCCGCGAGGGGCGATAAACGGGCCGGGACCTCCGCGTCCATAGCACGCCCATCGAATCGGCCGTTATTTCATAAGTCAACCCGCCACGAGGAAAAAATTTTGCGGAATTTTAAAAAAAATCCTTGAGTAAAAATGAAAATGGTCGAACTTAAGGCAGCGTGAGTCAGTCAGTCGGTAAATTGATCTTTGACAGCACATTAACATATAAAAATTTCCCTGCCCTGTTCGTGATTCGTACAATCCTTGAACCGTAGATTGAAAAATCCCAGGAGCCATTTTTAGGTTGTGGCCGACACGCCTTAACTGGAAGTCGAAAGCAGCCGGAGGGGTTCCACATGTTGTAAAACATGTTCAAAGGAGCAGTCGCACACGGCAATGGCGGGGTCTCTTTAATTCCCCATCGTTTTTCCGCCGGATATCATCCGCTGAGAGCCGGTCTTGGGAATGTGACCAACAGGAAGGAAGCCCGCTTACGAGCGGGCTTTTTTCTTTTGGGCCATGCCCCGCCCGGTGTTAAGCTGCCGCCATGGCGCGAGATGATTTATTCACCCCGCCGGCGGAACCCCCGCCGGAATCGCCGGCGGCTTTCCCCCCGGCCGGGCCCGGCCATGCCCCGCTCGCCGCCCGGATGCGTCCGCGCCACCTCGCCGAATACGCCGGCCAGCGGCACATCCTCGGCCCCGGCCAGTTGCTCCGCCGCGCCATCGAGGCCGACCGCATTGAATCCCTGCTCTTTTACGGACCGCCCGGCACCGGTAAAACCTCCCTCGCCCAAATCATCGCCCGCCAGACCCGCTGCAAATTTGAGCGCCTGAGCGGCGTGGAATCCAATGTCGCCGACATGCGCCGCGTGCTCGCCGGCGCGCACAACCGCCTCGCCAACACCGGGGCCCGCACCATCCTCTTCATTGACGAAATCCACCGCTTCAACAAGGCCCAGCAGGACGTCCTGCTCCCGGATGTCGAGAGCGGCGTCATCCGCCTCATCGGCGCCACCACCCACAACCCCTTTTTCTTCGTCAACGCCCCGCTCGTGTCCCGTTCGCAAATTTTCGAACTGCAACCCCTCACCGAGGCGGACCTGCTCGAACTGTTGCAGCGCGCCCTGGCCGATGCCGAACGCGGCCTCGCCTATCTAAAAATCAACGCCCACGACGACGCCCTGCGCCATCTGGCCCGGCTTTCGGACGGCGACGCCCGCAAAGCCCTGAACTCCCTCGAGATCGCCGCCCTCACCACCCCCCCCGGGCCGGACGGCGTCATCGTGCTCGACCTCGCCACCGCCGAACAGAGCATCCAGAAAAAAGCCGTCGTCTATGACGGCGATGGCGACGCCCATTACGACACCATCTCCGCCTTCATCAAATCCATGCGCGGCAGCGACCCCGACGCCGCGCTCTATTGGCTCGCCAAAATGATTCACGCCGGCGAAGACCCCCGTTTCATCACCCGCCGCATCATGATTTGCGCCGCCGAAGACGTGGGCCTGGCCGATCCCATGGCCCTGGTCCTGGCCTCGGCCGCCCATCAAACCGCCGAATTCGTCGGCTGGCCCGAGGCCCGCATCCCCATCGCCGAAGCCACCATTTACATCGCCACCGCCCACAAAAGCAACAGCGCCATCCTGGCCATTGACGCCGCGCTGGCCGATGTGAAATCCGGCCGGACCCTGGCCGTGCCGGAACATCTGCGCGACACCCATTACGCCGGGGCCGAACGCCTCGGCCACGGCCAGGGCTATCAATACGCCCACGACGGCGCAGACCATTTCGTGGCCCAGGATTACCTCGGCGCCGCCAAACGCTACTACGAACCCACCACGCAGGGCGTGGAAAAGAAAATCAAAGACCGGCTCGAACAATGGCGCGCCGAATTCGCCAAATCCCGCCGGGAAAACCGACCATGACCCCGCCCGAGGCCAAAGCCGAATTGCGACGGGAACTGCGCGCGCGCCTGCAACCCCTGACCGCCGCCGAACGCGCCGCCCAGACCGAACAAATCTGCCGGCGGCTGCCGCAACAAGAATTTTGGAAAACGGCGAAAACCGTCCTCCTCTTCGCCCCCCTGCCGGACGAAGTGAATATCTGGCCGCTGCTGGAACTCGCCCTGGCCGAAGGCAAAACCGTCACCCTTCCCCGCTACGATCCCGTCAATAAAAACTACACGCCCGCCCAAGTAACCGATTTGACGCAAGACTTGGTCACGGCGGCCTTCGGCATCCGCGAACCCGCGCCATCGCGCCCCGAAGTCCCCCTGGCGCAAATCGCCTTGGCGCTCATCCCCGGCGTGGGCTTCGACCAGCGCGGCCGCCGACTCGGCCGGGGCCGGGGCTTCTACGACCGTCTCCTCGCCGGATTCACCGGTCTTAAATGCGGCCTCGCCTTCGCCGAACAAATCGCCCTTGAAATCCCCACCGAGGAACACGACATCCGGATGGATGTGGTTTTTACGTGAGCGTGGGTGCTGGGCTCCTGGAGTGCGCCGGCAGAGCCTGCACCTTATAGGCATCTATCGCTTTCAAATGCAACGGCCGGGATGAAGTTGCCGGGCTGTAAGCCCGTGATGTTACAGCCCAGGCTGGAGGCCTGGGGCAACCGTGCCCCACGGATCCCCGGCCTGTAAGGTCGGCACCTGCCTATGAACCTCTGCGTGGACCACCACCGAAACCGCCGCTAGCACCTGCGCCGGTCGAGCCATTCTCCCTCTCCTGGGGGAGAGGGCCGGGGTGAGGGCGGACGCATTGATTCCCGGAAATCGTTGGGCTTGAAGGTTGGATTTTGAATTTTCCTTGGATTTTGGCGTTTGAAATTTGAACTTTCCCCCCTTCCCCTTCGCCAAGGATTGGGGCACCTTATCCCCCGATGAAACTCCGTCTCCTCACCCTCCTGCTCGGCACGGTATCCCTGCTCAGCATTGCCGCCGGCGATTCGCCCGCGCCCGCCGGCAAAATCAAAGTCCTCATCGTGGACGGTTACAGCAATCACGCCTGGCAATCCAACACCGCCCTGCTCAAGGGCATCCTCGAACCCACCGGCCTCTTTGACGTGACCGTTTCCACCACCCCGCCGCCCACCGCCACCAACGGCTGGGATCAATGGCGTCCGCCATTCAAGAATTACGACGTCGTGATCCAGACCTGCAACGACATCAACCACAGCGGACCGTCCTGGCCCAAAGCCGTGCGGACGGACTTCGCAAATTATGTGCGCGACGGCGGCGGCGTTTACATTTACCACTCGGCGCAAAATGCGTTTGCCAACTGGCCGGAATACAATGAAATCATCGGCCTCGGCTGGCGGCCGAAATCCTACGGCACCGCCCTTGCCATCGGCGACGACGAAAAACTCATCACCTATCCGCCGGGCGCAGGCATGAACACCAGCCACGCCCCCGCCGGCAACGTCGTCGTGCATCTGCTGGGCGAACATCCCATTCACGCAGGCGTGCCCAAGACCTGGCTCACCCCGCACCTGGAAGTTTATTATTTTGCGCGCGGCCCGGCCACCAATGTCCAGGTGTTGTCCTACGGCCGCGACCCGCGTTTCGGACAAAATTGGCCCATCGAATGGACCGTAAATTATGGCCGGGGCCGCGCCTACATCGCCACGTTCGGCCATGTGTGGCCAGGCGACGTACAGCCCGAAAGCCTGCGCTGCGCCGGGGTCCAGACCATGATGGTGCGCGCCTTGCAATGGCTCGCCCACCGCCCCGTGACTTTTCCCGTGCCCAAAGATTTTCCCACGGCTGAAAAAATCTCCCTCCGTCCTGAAATCTGAAATTCACTTTTAAATTAACCGCCCGCTGCGCCCGGCAGCCATCCCCCCACCCATCAAATCGTAGAAGACGAGGTAACGAGACTCTGATCAAAAACGAATGCCACCCAGCCGCCGAAAACGCTCACAACGCCTCGAACCGGCGGCTGCGGGCTAAAAGCCCGTTATATGACAGCCTGGGTCGGAGCGAGTCCGACGAGCGCAGGCCCAGGATAACACCCCGGAAAACTCCCAAGGCCTGTAGGGCCGAAACCAATCCCTCCCACCGCGATTGCGGGTCAACCACTGCAACCGCCGCCAGCACCAGAGTCGGCCGAACCCTTCCCCTTCTCCCGGGGAAGGTCGGGAGACGTATTTATTCCCTTGATTGGTTCCCCTCAGGTTTTGGGACTTGAAGGTTGGACAGGCCGGCGGAAATGCCTGGCGGAAATGCCTTGCATGTCCCGGCCAGTGTTTTATGATGTGCGCCCTTTTGCGGGTTGGTAGCTCAGTTGGTAGAGCAGTGCCCTTTTAAGGCATTGGTCCGGGGTTCGAGTCCCCGCCAACCCACCATTTCCACCCCCCGGAAACATGGATGCAAAAGCCGTTTCGCCCCGACCGGGACAACGGGAAGGGGCCGGCGGACGCATTTTCTTTTTGCACCCGGGGCCGCTTGGCGGTTTAATATCCCCACATGAAAATTGTATTAGCTTATTCCGGCGGACTCGACACTTCCGTGCTGCTGTCCTGGATCAAAGAAAAATATGACAATGCGGAGATGATCGCGTTCTGCGCGAATGTCGGGCAGGAGGACGAACTTGACGGTTTGGAAGCCAAGGCCAAAAAGACCGGCGCCGCCAAAATCTATATTGATGACCTCCAGGAGGAATTCGCGCGCGACTTCATTTATCCGATCATCCAGGCCGGGGCGATTTACGAGGGCCAGTATTTTCTGGGCACCAGCATCGCCCGGCCGCTCATCGCCAAACGCATGGTCGAGATCGCCAAAAAGGAAAAGGCCGACGCCATCGCCCACGGCGCCACGGGCAAGGGCAATGACCAGGTGCGCTTTGAACTCACCGCCGCCGCGCTGGCGCCGGATTTGCAGGTGATCGCCCCCTGGCGCGACGAACGGTATCGCACCGAATTCCCCGGCCGGCAAGAGATGATTGACTACTGCGCCCGGCACCACATTCCCGTGCAGGCCAGCGCCAAAAAGCCCTTCTCCATGGACCGGAACCTCCTCCACATTTCGTATGAGGCCGGCATTTTGGAGGATCCGTGGTTCGACGCCGGTGATTTGAAGAACCGCAGTTATTTCACCACCCTCTCGGTCCTGCCCGAAGACGCGCCGAATAAGCCGGAATTTGTGGAACTGGAATTTGCGCGGGGCAGTTGCGTGGCGGTCAATGGCGTGACCCTCAGTCCCCTGGAAGTCATGCGGGCGCTGAATAAACTGGGCGGCAAACACGGCGTCGGCCGCGTGGACATGGTGGAAAACCGCTACGTGGGCATGAAGTCGCGCGGCGTGTATGAGACCCCCGGCGGTGCGATCCTGCAATTCGCCCACCGCCAGATCGAGAGCCTGACCATGGACCGCGAGGTGATGCACCTGCGCGACTCGCTCATTCCCAAATACGCCGAACTCGTCTATTACGGCTATTGGTTTGCGCCCGAACGGCTGGCCCTCCAGGCGCTGGTCTCGGAAAGCCAGCAGCACGTCACGGGCACCGTGCGCGTGAAATTGTATAAGGGAAACATCATTGTGGCCGGCCGCAAATCCCCCGTCAGCCTGTATAACCCACACATCGCCACCATGGAAGCCGACCCCACGAAGGCCTACAATCAGGACGACGCCACGGGTTTCATCCGGCTGAACGCCCTGCGCCTGAAAGTCGCGGCGAAGGTCCACGCGAAGAAGAAAAAATGACGGCTCACCGGCCGGCCGCCGCGCGCTCGGCGGCCGGGGTTGGCCCCCCCGGCTTATCCCGGTGCCCGTCCCAAATCCATGGCCAAAAACGAAATCAGTCTTTGCCATCGCTTTCCCTCTCTTGTTAAGCTGCCTCATGCTTGCAAAGGTTTGCTCCGCCGCCGTCAAT
>Ga0302278_10001786_pt1 | contig 25858 bp, 17 predicted proteins | sample III_Bog_N3_2_FD_194543 | JGI IMG/M metagenome (GOLD analysis project Ga0302278, IMG submission 194543) | Peat permafrost microbial communities from Stordalen Mire near Abisko, Sweden - III_Bog_N3_2 | ecosystem: Environmental > Terrestrial > Soil > Wetlands > Peat | place: Sweden: Abisko... | reverse complement strand
GTTGTGGGGCGCATCCGGTCTTTTCGATTTTGCAAGATTGGCTAAAGCTTCAGGATTGCTTCTTCGATTCGCTTCAGTGTGGTTTCCTTCCCCAAAACTTGAAGGGTCTCGAATAGCGGCGGGGCATTCTTTCGTCCACAGACGGCGACACGAATGGGCTGGAACATCTGGCCTGCCTTGAGCCCGAGTTCTTTGGCGGCGGCGCGGAGGGTTTGATCGAGGGGATCGTGCTGGAACTCGGTTTCCGGAAGTATTTCCCGGGCGCGGGTCAAGGCCTTCAGCGCCATGGCGGCGTCGCCTTTTTGCGGAATGAGTTCCGCGGGATCGTAGGGGGGCAAATGATCCAGGAAAAAAAAGTCGGCGGCCGTAACGACGTCACGCAGAAGTTTGATGCGCTCACGAATGAGCGGTGTGACGGCATGCATCTTCTCGGCAGAGGCCGAAAACCCCGCTTGTTGGGCGACTGGCAAAAGAAGCGCACTCAAATCGTCGACTGAGAGGGCTCGAATGTGTTCCGCGTTGAGCCAAAGGGCTTTGGGGTCAAAAGTTTCGTCAGGTGTCGCGGCGGGTTCCTTGAAATTCACCACCGCATTGGATCGATTGATCCCTTCCAAAGAGAAGACGTCAATCAGTTCCTGCCGAGTCATGTTTTCGCGATCGTCCTTGGGCGACCAACCGAGCAGGCACAGAAAATTAATAAAAGCGTCGGGGAGAAATCCTGCGTCGCGGTAGGTGGTCACACTGACGACGGGACCATGCTTGCGTTTGGAGAGTTTTGAGCCGTCGGGCGCAACCAGGAGCGGTAGATGGGCGAATTGAGGCGGCGAGGCGCCGGCTCCCCGGAATATCAGGACGTGCTTGTAGGTATTCGAGAGATGGTCCTGGCCGCGGATGATGTGGCTGATGCGCAGATCGATGTCGTCGGCGCAGGATGCCAGATGATAGGTGGGCATGCCGTCGGAGCGGAGCAGGGCGAAATCCTCGATATCGTCAGCAAGTTTGACTTGTTCGCCGTAGACAGAGTCGTTGAAACGGACTTGCTCGTCCGTGCCGCGGGGAACACGGAAGCGAAGGGCAAAGGATTCTCCCGAGGCGGCCCGGCGTTCGCTCTCTTCGCGGGAAAGTTCGCGCATGCCGGGGTTGTAAAGCCAGGTCTGACCGGCACCCGATTTTTCACTTTCGCCGGTGTGGGCTGGCGTAAAGTCGCGATACGCCAGGCCTTGCTGGAAAATAGCCTCAGCGATCTGGCGATGGAGCGCGAGACGCTCCGATTGTTTGTATTCCTCGTCCCAGCTCAGATTGAGCCAGCGCAGACCTTCGAAAATCGAATTGACGGAAGCGTCGGTATTGCGCTCGACGTCGGTATCGTCGAGTCGCAGGACCATGGTTCCGCCATTCCGACGGGCATAAAGCCAGTTGAAGATGAAGGTGCGGGCGCTGCCAACGTGCAGAAAACCTGTGGGCGATGGCGCAAATCGAACGCGAGGCATAACTTTTGAGTATATCGGATTGGCGGATTGCTCTTTAGGCACCGCGCGGGGATGGCCCAAGATCCGATGGGTACTAACGGGTTACGAAGGTAACGGCAGGTCGGAATATCCCCATGGCGGGTTGGCATCTTATAGGCAGATACTCTTGGAAACGCCGTGCCCAGGGCGGAACAGGAACCGAAACAGTAGTTGTTTCGGCCCAGTCGATGTGACAGGATTGAGACCGGAGACGCGGTCGGGATCTCTGTCAGTGTCAGTTCCTATCCGGGGCGCAATCGCAAGGCATTGAAAAGCATCAGGCGCGGAAACGCGACTGTGAAAGTGCTGATCTTTCTTGATTAAAGATCCGTAATCGTCAGTTGTTGAATCTTTTGGTTGTTGCAAAGACCCCATGACGAGCGTCGCGACAGGCTTGGTGGTGATTCCGGGAGCGGTGGCCCTGCTGGTGCTCCTCGTATTCACGTACCTTTACGAGCAAAACCGGCACAGCTATTTCCGGGCATGGCAGCTCGGGTGGGCCGCCTATACCTTGTACTACGTCGCCCGGGCGGTCGAGTATTTCCGCGGGCCCTCCGCGATTCTTTTCTTCCTGGCGTCCCTCTTGCTGGTCGCGATGGCGATGTGCGTTTTTGTCTCCACTCGCCTGATGAAGGAAGCCTTTGAGCTGAAATGGTATGACATCGCCCTGTCGATGGCGGGAGTTCTGTTGGCGTATGTTGGGTTACGCGCGCAGATGGCGAATGGCGTATTTATCGCGAATGACAGCGCGGCTCCCAAGTATTTGCGGCTGGAAGTGGGGCTGGCGGCGATTCTTCTGTATTGCTCCTTCCATTTCTACCGTTACGCTTTTCGCAGGAATTCCGTAGCGTTTCGAGCGTTGGCATTTTCCCTGGCGCTGTGGGCGACGCTGATGGGCGTTGGGCAAATGCGGCAGCCCTTCCTCGATGTAGTTGGACAACTCGGGGGGTTTCTCGGGCCGATTCCGCAGATGCTGTTGGCGATCGCGATGGTGGGAGTGTTGTTTGAAAATGAACGGAACGCCGTCCAGGAGAATGCGCTCGCCTTCTCGACGTTGGGCGTGGATCCGCGCCGCTTGCTCTCCGCCTCGGATCTCGTGCCGAGCGTTCAGACTTTTGTTGACCGGTTAGTGGCTCCCTTGCCACAACGCCGCGCCGTTTTTTTCGTTTCGCAGCAATGGCGGGGCACGTTGCCTTCCGTCCAGAAAGGGTTCTCGGCGGAATTTCTAGACAAACTCCAAAAAACTCAGGCTGGGGATTACATTGCGGAACTCGCGTACCGGCGCGGGGGCGTGGTCACTTTCAGGAACCTGGCGGATCTGGAAGAGCCGCTGCCCGCCCTTTCGGGCGGAAAGTTCGTGGCTTGTAAGCAGGCCCTGCTGGCTGAGGGGATCAGCGATTTAATGGCGGTGAGCCTGCAAACGCGAGAACACAACTTCGGAGTTTTACTGTTTCCTCATGCCGAGCGAAGGATGTTCGGATCATCGAACTTGCGGCTGTTGATTGGCTTGGCGCTGCAGATTGCCCTGACGCTCGAGAACTACGTCGTGATGAATGAGGCGCAGCGGCGAACCAAAGAATACAAGCTCTTGACGGAAATTGGTCAAGCGATCAGTTCTCATCTCAATCCCGATGAAGTGCTGCGCACGGTTCACCTGGAACTGGGTCAAATCTTCGACACTACCAATTTCTACATTGCCTTTCAGGAAGAAGATGAGATTCGCTTCGAACTGGAAATTGACGGCGGAGCCGTTCTTCCGAAGCGGGCGCGCCGAATTGTTAACGGGCTGACGGAATATATTTTGCGGACAGGCCAGCCGCTTTTGATCGAATCGGATTTGGAACAAGTACGGACAAAACTGGGAGTCGAGTTCATACCGCCGCAGCCAGCGCGATCCTTCTGCGGAGTGCCGATTTTCCTCGGGGGAAGACCGGCAGGAGTGATGGCGGCGTTGAGTACGACGCGCGAGTCGCAATTTCAGCATCGCGATCTGGAAGTGATGCAAACCGCGGCCCGTCAACTTGGAGTGGCCATCGAGAATGCGCGCTTGTTCACCGAGGAACAGCGCCGCGGCCGGCACCTGGCGTTTCTGAACAATATTTCGAAGATGGCGATTTCCAGTGAAGACGCAGAGCAAATGATGGTTGATATCGTGCGCGAGATCCAAAAGAACTTTCACTACGACCACATCGGCATCGGCATCATGGACTACGCCACGAAAGATATCGAGATTAAAGCGGAGGCGGGAACGACCTCGCAGACTCTAGGTCGCCGCATCGCTGTCGGCAGCGGAGTTCTGGGAAAAGTGGCGCGCACAGGTGTGAGCGCGCTCGTACAGAATGCCGGTCCGGGGCAGTTGGCAGGCGTGTTGCCCGAATCGCGCGCCGTGCTCTGCCTGCCGATCAGCTATGGCGAAACACTCCTCGGGGTGCTGAACGTCGAGAGCCGCGACGAAAACGCCTTCGCTCCACAAGACGTACTGATTCTGAATACCCTAGCCGACCTGCTGGCGACGGCATTGCACAATTCTTTCGTCTTTCAGAAATTGCAGCAACAATCAATTACCGACGGGTTGACAGGGATCAAGACGAGGCGGTTTTTCTGGGAGGCGCTGAGCTCGGAATGGAAACGCGCTTCCCGCTCGGGACGGCCCTTCTCCGTGGTAATTATCGATCTGGATAAATTCAAAGAGGTGAACGATTCGCTCGGCCATCTGGAAGGCGATCTGGTGCTGGCGCGCGTGGGCCGACTGCTGGAACAGAAATGCCGGCAGTCGAACGTTGTCGCTCGTTATGGTGGAGACGAATTCATCATTCTGATGCCGGAGACGGGCATTGAGCAGGCGCAGGCTCTCGCGGAAAGATTGCGCGTCTGGTTGGCTACCGACTCCATGCTTGAAGAGCACAACATCACCGGCAGTTTTGGCGTCGCGAGCTTTCCCGTGCACGGATTTGCGATGGAAGAACTGATCCGGGTCGCAGATGCGGGGATGTACGTAGCGAAGCATGCCGGCGGGAATCAAGTAGGGACGACGGACGCATTCGGAGAAGTTTCTGCAGTGCAGCGCCAACTTGTTTCCGGGTACATCGAAGGATTTCTGCAGCGCGAGCATAACGGTCCGGAGCACCTGGACGAACTGGTTTCGACGTTGCGGAAGCTTTGCGGACAGGAACTGGAAGCGGACCGTTCTTTGGAAAATCCGGGCGCTGCCGGCGGCATTACATCGGGCCGGCATTTTTCCGGAGAGCGATCGTCCAATGAAAGCTCGTACGTACAAAGCTCGATGAAAGAAGCCGTAGAAGCGCTGTCGCGCGCAGCGGAGTTACGCGAGCGGAACGCTTCGGGGCATGGGGACCATTGTGGACACTATGCTGGAGTGATCGCCAGAGCGCTCAATTTGTCGGCGCAGGAAGTTGAAGACGCCATTTTTGCGGGACGCGTCCACGATATGGGCAAATTATTTATACCGGACCGGATTTTGAACAAGCCGGGGGCGCTGAGCGACGACGAATTTGCGATTCTTAAGACCCATCCCCAACTTGGCGCTGAGGTGTTACGCGCGATTCCCGAGGTCGAACGTATGGCGCAGGCGGTCGAAGCGCATCACGAAGCGTTCGATGGCAGTGGCTATCCGTTCGGACTGAAGGGCGAGGACATTCCGTTGCATGGCCGGATTGTTGCGGTTGCGGATGCTTATGTGAACATGACGAGCGACCGTTCGTTCGCGCCGCCGAAGACAGACGAACAGGCGTTGGCGGAACTCGGAAAACTGAGCGGGACGCGTTTCGACGGCATGATCGTAAGATTGCTGGCGCGAGTGCTGAAGATGCAGCCTAAGTTCCAATGATGGGTAACCTGATCTCACCCTTCACCGCCGGAAACTGTCTGCCAGGTCAGAGTGAGTACGAGGGTCGCCTCTTTAGGCAGGTAGGTCTTGCGGCGAAACCAATCTTCCATGGCATCGCGCAGTTGATCGAGCGGGACGTGAGTACCGATTTCCAGGCAACCATCGCTTACGGGTAGAGTGTCGTCAAAAACGGACGCGTTGGTGAAATTGCGCATACTGAAGTTGTCCAACCACTTCAGGGGACAGAGTTGAAGCTGCCCTTGGTGTTGATATTCCACGCGGATTTTGCGGGCGAACATAGTTTGATTTAAGCACAGTGAGAAAGGTTTACCGCCGAGACGCAGAGAACGACGAGAAAACCTTTTGGGGAGCCGAACAACCCTGCGAAATCTTTGGCGCAGGCGGCGGTGAATGCCGAGACTATTTCCTGGCTGCGTGCAACCGGTCCTCGAGATTGACCAACTCCTGATTCAATGCCGATGGAAGATGTTTTCCGAACTTGGCGAAATATTCTCGAATCAGCGGAACTTCGGCGAGCCAGCCGTCGACGTCGACGCTGAGAAGTTTGGCCACATTGGAAGAGGGGATGTCGAGCCCTGTGGTATCGATGTCTGCTGGTTCGGGAAGCCTCCCGATGGGTGTATCCACAGCATGGACTTTGCCATCGCATCGCTCAAAGATCCATTTCAAAACGCGACTGTTCTCCCCGAAACCCGGCCAAAGGAACTTGCTGTTCTCGTCGGTGCGGAACCAGTTTACGTAGAAAACCTTCGGAAGTTTTGCTCCGGGCCTTTGCCCCATATTGAGGAAGTGAGCGAAGTAGTCGCCCATGTTGTATCCGCAGAACGGGAGCATCGCCATAGGATCATGGCGAAGTTGGCCGACTTTACCAGCGGCGGCGGCGGTCGTCTCACTACTCACAGTCGCGCCCATGAAAGTACCATGTTGCCAGTTGAAAGATTCGGTCACGAGTGGAACGATACCAGCCCGGCGGCCGCCAAATAGAATCGCGTCGATGGGCACGCCTTTAGGGTCTTCCCACTCCGGCGCGATGACGGGGCACTGACTGGCTGGAACGGTAAAGCGCGCATTGGGATGAGCCGCTCTACGACCAGAGGCGGGAGTCCAAGGCCGGCGCAACCAGTCGATCAGTTCGGCGGGCTTTTCGGGAGTCATGCCCTCCCACCAGATGTCGCCCTCCAGACTCATCGCGCAATTGGTGAAGATGGAGTTCCTGGTTGCGGTGAGCATGGCATTGCGGTTCGACTTCATGCTCGTGCCGGGAGCGACGCCAAAGAATCCGCTCTCAGGATTGATGGCGTAAAGACGGCCATCTTCGCCAAATTTCATCCAGGCAATGTCGTCGCCGATCGCTTCAATTTTCCAACCCGGTATTGTCGGAATCATCATTGCCAGGTTGGTCTTGCCGCAGGCCGAGGGGAACGCGCCCGTCAAATACCGGGCCTGACCGGAGGGGTTAGTGATTTTCAGGATGAGCATGTGCTCGGCCATCCAGCCCTCGTCACGAGCTTGCACGGAGGCGATGCGAAGGGCGTGACATTTCTTGCCGAGCAGCGCGTTCCCGCCATAGCCGGATCCGTAAGACCAGATTTCGCGGGTTTCGGGAAAATGACAAATATATTTTTCCTGCGGGTTATTCGGCCAAGGCGAATCTGCCTGGCTAGCGGAGAGCGGAGCGCCTACCGAATGGAGTCCTCGGACGAACTTGCCATCCCTTCCTAGAACTTCAAGCACGCGAGCGCCGACGCGCGCCATGATGTGCATGCTGGCCACGACATACGGTGAGTCGGTGATTTCAACTCCAATATTGGCGATTGGGGAACCGATCGGGCCCATACTGTAAGGCACTACGTAGAGGGTTCGTCCCGCCATCGCGCCCGAGAATAGTCCCTGCAACTTCTGCTTCATGATCGCAGGATCTTCCCAGTTGTTGGTGGGACCCGCGTCTTCCTGCGTTCGAGAGCAGATAAAGGTGCGGTCCTCAACTCGCGCTACGTCGCCGGGGCTGGATCGAACGAGGATGCTGTTGGGACGTTTTGCGGCATCAAGCCAGATGGCGCTTCCGGTCAATACCATCAACCGGAGCATTGCTTCGTATTCTTCACGGGAACCGTCGCACCAAAGAACGCGATCGGGCTGGCAGAGTTGGGCGACTTCTTCAACCCAGGCATGCAGCCGCAGATGTTGTCCTGGATTTCCGTTGGCGATGGTCTCGACATCGGAGATGAGGCTGGACATTATGAAACTCTCCTTCGGCCGGCGAAAACACGGTCCCTCATCGAGCCACGAAAATAGGGTCGCAGGGGAAAGGCAAGGCTGCGAAACATGTCGGCCCGTCTCGGCGGCAAACTAGATATTGTCGCTCATTTGAGAGCTTGTTGCCAGTTTAAGCTTGCGGCGGCGGCGTGCCTCAGTTTGCGAAAGCGTCAACTACTAAGGGCACGAAGGCATACGAAGGAAAAAGCTTGAAACTGAAGATTTCGTAAAACCTCGTAGTTCTTGGGTAGATGCCTCGTTCGCGAAGTTGCTCCACTACTCCTGCGACAGCTTACTTGGCGGCAACCGAAGGTTCGACGTCTGCCACAACAGCTTCCAGATGCTTGAGGGTCTCGTCAATGGTGAGGGAGTACATTTCACGACCTAGACCTTCGCCGGACTGCAGCGCCGATTTCAGAAAATGACCGGCAATCTCTTTCGCCAGCGAATCTGTGATCATCCTGCCAGTGCGCTTTTTGTATTCGACCCAGGCCGGATGTGGAAGCGCGACCCAGACGGGGCGACCATCGACTAGAAATTTAATGTCCACCGCATCCGCGTGACGGGTGGCGATGGCCACGATCAGTGCCTGGTATAGACAGTGGACCGGTTTCCTGGTCCAGCGATCGGTTGCGGTAAAGTCAGTAAACATAGCCAGTAAAGATAGTCACTAAACAAAGTCAGGAAATGTTGTCGCTAACGTGTAATGCCCAGACCAGGGACAGTGAACTTCGATCAATTATCAAATATATAGTCCGGCGGGTGTGGGTAGCAAACCCTTCGCGTGTAAGATTGAAACGAGCCTGCCAGAACCCAGAGTCTCTGCTAGCCTATTCGTATGCCCCAGTCCGTAAAAGAACGTGTGGGAAAGTTGCGCGAAGAGATCGCCGAGATCAGCGAGGCGAACCGGCTGTACTTGGCGGGTGGAAAGAAAATGATTGGAGCCGCCGACCAGGAACGGCGCCTGCAAAGGTTGCAGGAGATTATGGATGAGCTGATGTCCCTGACGGAATGGAAGAAGACCTAGGGTCTAACGACGGGCGCCTGGCCAAACGTCAGTCTGAAGCCTGTACCTGCATTGATTCCGTAATCCACAGCTGAGCGGGTGCGCCCTTGATGGTGCGCGTTGCCGTGGCTCGAAAACTGCTTCCAGAAACTTCCACGTCGTAGATGTAGGGAGGCCGCTCCCCTTTGATGGTCAGATAATTTCCTGCGGTGAGCTCTTCCATGGAAGCATACTTGCCCTGAGTCGCGAGATATCCGCGCTCGGCGTTTGCAATGCTAATTAAATCATTCTTAACGCCAGCGATCACCGGAACTTCGGTGGCGCTGCTGGGGCCTGCGGCTGGCGTCAGAGCCTTGATCTGCAGAGAATAGATATACATACCGATCGCCAGGGTGACGACGGTTGCCAACAGTCCGAAAGCCGCTCTCATATTTCGCTCCGAAAAGACTATTGCATCGCGAAACGGGAGAGGCGGCAAGTAACCGGAGTGCAGGTTCGGAATGGTGACCCCGGAGGGAGTCGAACCCCCAACCCTCAGATTCGAAGTCTGATGCTCTATCCAATTGAGCTACGGGGCCAGCGCCGATGTTGATTTTACACTGCCTGCGCCCTCGCGTTGTAACATCGAAAGCGAATGACTATAGTCGCCAATCCGGGTCCCGATTTGATGACCGACACCAGTGCGCGGCTGCTGGAGTTTGAAAGCTTGCGCGATCTGATTGGGGGCTATGCCACGTCTGCGCCCGGTAAACGGCGGGTCGAGGAACTTGCGCCCTCGCTCGATCGCACTTGGATCGAAACTCAGCAACAGCTCACGACCGAAGTTCGCGAGTATCGCAGGGTCGGGGGACGGTTCGAGTTTGTCGGTTTGCCGGAAGTGCAGACCTTGGTTGAAAAGTCTCGTATTTCGGGAGCCGCACTTGAGACCGTCGAAATCCGGGACATCGTTTTGGTCGCGGACCGAGCTTCCGAGTGGCGGGAGATCGTTCGGCAGCCACCTGCGGCCATGCGGTCCGATTGGACTGCGGTGCAGAGTCTGTCCGCCGGCATTGAGGATTTCAGCGCCTTCCTGCGCATTTTTCAAAACAAGATTCTGCCGGACGGCACGCTCGATGATCGGGCATCGCCTGAACTCCATCGCATACGGCGGGAAATCGAGAAGCAGAAACGACATATACAAGAGTCATTGCGCGGATACCTGCGCAAGCTCGCCGAAGGTGGAACGGTTCAGGACGAGCTGATTACGATACGAGGCGAGCGCTTCGTGATTCCGGTGAAAGTGGAGCAGAAACGGCGCGTGCAAGGCGTGGTTCACGGTGCGAGTTCCAGTGGACAAACGGTGTTTGTCGAGCCCCTGGAAACGATCGAACAGAACAATGAGTTGGTCCGACTGCTGGATGAAGAGCTGGCGGAGATTCATCGCGTGCTGCTGGAGATGACGCGACAAATCGGCGCCAATGCCGAGGCGGTTCTGGCAGCGGCAGAGGTACTGGGCGAATTGGAATTGCAGTTTGCGAAAGCCCGCTTTGCCGAAGACTACAACTGCGTTGCGGTAACGCTTTCGGAGAACAAGAATGCCGATGGAGACGAAAGTTCGGGGGGGAACACGAGCGCTGGCCCGTCGGGGGCGAGCGGAGCGCGGCTGCTTCTGCATCGAGCACGCCATCCACTCCTCGAACGCAATCTGAAACTTAAGAAGGCGAACATCGTTCCGGTGAGCATCGAACTCGAAGGCGCGCAGCGCCAGCTCGTGATCACCGGCCCCAATACGGGAGGCAAGACTGTCTCTCTGAAGACTCTGGGCTTGCTGGCGCTGATGGCGCAATCGGGAATCCCCGTTCCGGCTGACCGCGCCGAGATGCCGATCTTTGACGCCATCCTGGCTGACATCGGCGACTATCAATCGATTGAGCAGAACCTCTCTACGTTTTCAGCGCACGTCACGAATATCGACTTTATCTCGCGGAAGGCAACTGCGAATTCACTCGTCTTGCTCGACGAACTTGGGTCGGCCACGGATCCCGAAGAAGGCGCGGCGCTGGCGGTCGCGATCGCCGAGCACTTTCGCAAAGTCGGATGCATGATCGTGATCAGCACACACCACACATCACTAAAAGTCTACGGCGCCAATACCGAGGGGGTGGTTAACGCCTCAGTCGGCTTTGACGAAGCGACACTGCAGCCGACATACGAATTGAAAATCGGAGTGCCGGGAGCGTCCGCCGGAATCAATATTGCCCAACGGCTGGGGCTGAATCCAGCGATCATCGAGTCGGCGCGCGCGCGGTTAGGCTCGCAAGCGCAGGATGTAGGGCGCTTTCTGGACCGGCTGCACTCCGACTTGCGCGATCTGGAAGCGGAACGTAGCCGTATGAAGATCCGGGAGCAGGAGCTTGACCGCGAGAAGCAGCAACTTGCGAGCGAAGGCCGCAAAGAACAGCAGGCCAAGATTCGCGAGATGGAGAACAAGCTGGAAGTCCTTTTCCGCGATTTCGAATACCAGGCGCGGGAAACGGTGAATGCGGTACAGGATCGAGCAGCGGCGCAGAAGTTGTCCAAAGACGCCGAGCGGCGGATTGCGAAAATGCGGCGCGAATTCCGCGAGCAGTTTGATGCCACGGTCGTGGCGCATCACACGGGCGCGGATCGGGGCGATCCGAACGCGCAACCGAGTCTGGTGAAGCACGTGAGCGAAGGCGACACTGTGAAGCTCAAGTCGATGGGACGAGCGGCGGTCGTCAAAAAGAAAATTGGCGACAACCATTTCGACGTGGAAATCGGTTCGATGAAGATGCGCATCAACCGCGAAGATATTGCGGAAGTGCTGGCGAGCGCGCAGGGGATCGGCAAAGCGCAAGCCTCTCCGGTGGAAGCCGCCCGTTCACGCGGCATCACGGTCAAACTGCAAAACGAAGCCAGCGACCTGAACACGCCGACAGAAATCAACGTCATCGGACGGACGGTGGACGAAGCCACGAGCGAAGTGGAACGATTCGTGGACCGGGCGTTCCTGGCGGGAATGCCTCGGGTACGGATCGTCCACGGCAGCGGTATGGGCATTCTGCGGAAAGCGCTGCGGCAATATTTGCAGAAGCATCCGCACGTGGAGTCGGTAACCGAGCCGCCCAGCAATGAGGGCGGTGGCGGGGCGACCGTGGTCGAATTACGGGTCTAGGAGTTGAATAGGCGATCTGTGCCTCGCCGTTTACAGATTTGGCGAATATTCCACACCTTTCCCACAGCCCTGCCGCGCCTTCGCTCTTCCCCTCAGTTTTCCTAAGCCTCACAATAAACATGTACTAGTATCTGCCACTCATGACTTCATCCGACAACTTTAAAGAGACGCTGAAGCAGCAGGCGGATATCGTCCGGGTGATTGGCGATTACGTGAAGCTGAAGAAGGCGGGGGCGCAGAATTTTTCGGGGCTTTGTCCGTTTCATGCGGAGAAGACGCCGTCGTTTTCGGTGCATGCCACGCGGCAGTTTTTTCACTGCTTCGGATGCGGACAGTCGGGAGATGTTTTCACTTTCGTCCAGAAGGTGGAGAACATTTCGTTTCCGGAGGCGGTGCGGCTGATTGCGCAGAAGCTGGGCGTGGCGATGCCGAAGGTTGCGTTTTCGAGTCCGGAGGAGGCGCGGGATGCGCAGGTCCGGATGGCGCTGCTCGACGTGCATGTGAGGGCGATGCAGTTTTTTCAGGAGTGTTTGCGGCGGCCCGAGGGGGCTAGCGCGCGGGAATATTTGAAGGGACGCGGGCTCGATGAAGAGACGATTGCGAAGTTTCGGATTGGGTTTGCTCCGGACTCTGGGTTCGTGTTGAGAGACGCGCTGCGCAGAGAATTTGATGAGGAGTTACTGCGGGAGAGTGGGCTGTTCTCATGGAAACATGCGGAAGAGGGTAGGGGTCCCTCGACTCCGACGAATGCTGCGCTTCGCGCATCATCCGTCTCCGCTCGGGATGACAGAGCGAGTGAGAGTGCTAATCGGGATGACAGAGCGGGTGAGAGTGCTAATCGGAATGACAAGGCGGATGGGAGTTCGTACGACCAAAGACCGGCGCCCGACGAGCAGCGAACAGCGAACGATGAGCAGCGAACAGCGGACGGTTCGGGCTTTGAGCCAAGGGCTAAAAGCCAGGAGCTAAGAGCTGTCGCGGCGATTTATTCCAAGTTTCGGAATCGCGTGATGTTTCCGATTTGTAATGACCAGGGGAAAGTGATTGCGTTTACGGGGCGGACGCTGGCGACGGATGAGAAGGCGGGTCCGAAGTATTTGAATTCTCCGGAGACGGCGATTTATTCGAAGTCGCGGGTGCTGTTCAACCTGGATGCGGCGAAAGAGGCGATCCGGAAGCTGGAATACGCGATTCTGGTTGAAGGACAGATGGATTGCATTTCGGTATATGCGGCCGGGTTTCACAACGTGATTGCGAGTTCGGGGACGGCATTTACTGAGGTGCAGGCGAAGCTGCTGGGGCGATTTTCGAAGAACGTGGTGGTGAATTTCGATCCGGATACGGCAGGGGCGCGGGCGACGGAGCGGACGCTGGGGCTGCTGGTAGAGGAAGAGTTCAACATACGGGTGGTGACGCTGGAGACGGGATTCGATCCGGATCTGTTTATACGGCGCAAGGGGAAGGACGCGTATGGCGACGCGTTGAAGCATTCGCAGAAATATTTTGATTACTTGATTGACCGGGCGCGGGCGCAGTTTCCGGCGCGGAATGCGGATAGCAAGGTGAAGGCGGTGAATCATCTCTTGCCGCATATTCAGCGGGTTCCGAGCCGAATTGTGCGGGACGAGCTGGCGATGGAGATTTCGCAGAAGCTGGGGATCGATTCGGCGGTGCTGCGGCAGGAGTTGAAGCATGTGGCGGGAAACCGGTCGGCTACGGAGGTGAAGGCTCCGGCGGAGATGCAGATTACGGGGGCGGAGCGGGTGCTGATCCGGGCGCTGGCGTCGGGGAACCAGATGTTGGCTGGGGAGGGGCGGAGTTCGGCGCGGGAGGGAACGGATGAGGAGTTTGATCCGTGCCGGCAGGCGCAGTTTGCGCTGCAATCGGAGCACCTGTATGAGGGGCTGACGTCGCAGTCGCTGATTGAGGCGTTGCTTTTGTCGGGCGCGGAGACGGCGGATGTGATGACGCTTCCGAAGACGGAGGAGGATCGGCGGCTGCTGGCATCGATTCTGATGAGCGAGGCGGAGGAGTTGACGCCGGAGACGGTGGAGGGGGCGGTGAAGGCGCTACGGCGGATTTATCTGCGGCACAGGCTGCAGGAGACGCAGGGGGCATTGCAGCGTGCGGGAGTGTCGGCGGCGGAGAAACAGGCGTTATTGCAGGAAAAGGTGAGGTTGAAGCGGGCGTTGATGGATCCGGGGTTGGGCGAGGGGGGGTAAGGTCGGGTGGCGACGGCCGAATGATTTGCCCATCCAAACAGGGGTTTACGCGTGTAGAGCATTGCGCAAATTCCCTTTTGCCGCGGAATCGAAAATGAAGTAGGGGTCCTTCGACGGCGTAGAACGGGTCGCTGCGCTCGCCGTTCTACTTCGCTCAGGATGACAGGGCGTTTAGCGGCAGGGCTTGTTTCAATTTAGTTTGGAAGGAAAGAGCTTGAGTTGGAACGAAAGTGGTTCGGGAGACATCTAAATATCAAGCGGAAAAAGAGTTAGGATTGGCTAGGGACAAATCTGGCGTGCTATACTTTTAAGGTTTGTGCCTCCGCGCACAACTCCGTTCCAACTCCCACCGCTCAATGGTTTGGCGTCCGCTGACTCGCGAACGCCTTGAAGGAAATCTGCATTGGCACTAGACGACAAGTACGACGACATAAAAAAGCTGATTGACGCAGGCAAAGAGAAGGGATATCTGACCTATGATCAGGTCAACGACCTTATCCCGCACGATGTGCACTCTCCTGAAGACCTGGAAGATCTGCTAACCACGATCGGAACCCAAGGGATTGATGTACTCGAAAGCTCGAAAGGGCCGACGACCGATCTGGAAAAAAAATTCGAGGAAGTTGATGATGCTTCGGAGGACGTCGAACTCGACCTCACCCCCGGAGCTCTGGAAAAAACCAATGATCCCGTCCGCATGTATTTGCGCGAGATGGGAACCGTACCGCTGCTCACTCGCGAAGGCGAAGTTGAAATCGCAAAGAGGATTGAGCGCGGGCAAAACCGTGTCCTGAAGGCGCTTTCGCGCTCGCCGATCGTCATTCGTGAACTTCTCGCCCTGGGCGAGGACCTGGAGAAGGGCGTCCGCTCGATCAAAGAGCTGGTGACGTTCGACGAAGAGGAAATCACGGAAGAGATTGTCGACAAGCGCCTGAAAGAGTTTCTAGCCAAGATCCACAATCTTGACAAGCTCTACAAGAAGGTAGCGCCGTTCGTCGAGAAACTGGCGGCGGTGAATCAGAAGAAGCGTCCGCGCGACCACCGGCGGTATCGCATCCAGTTGGCGCGTGCGGTGGTTCGCACCTCGAACGCGGTGCGGAAGCTGGGCTTCACGAACAACGAACGCAAACGGCTGATTGACCGTGTAAATCGCACGGTCGACGGCATGCGGTCGTTGGACCGGCAGATCCAGAATCTGGAGAAGCGGGCGGAAGCGACGCGCAGCGAAGAACAGAAGAAGGAATACAGGAAGCAGTCGCGCACGGTCCGCGGAGAGCTCGAAAAGCTCGAAGTGGAAGCCGGCTTGTTGTTCCAGGAGCTCAAGCGCACGCAGCGCGAGATCATCCAGGGCGACATGGACGCGGAGCACGCGAAACGCGAGCTGATTGAAGCGAACTTGCGTCTTGTGGTTTCGATTGCGAAAAAGTACACCAACCGCGGATTGCAGTTTCTCGACCTGATTCAGGAAGGCAACATTGGACTGATGAAGGCGGTGGACAAGTTCGAGTACCGCCGCGGCTATAAGTTTTCGACTTATGCCACGTGGTGGATTCGGCAGGCGATTACGCGAGCGATCGCTGACCAGGCGCGTACGATTCGTATCCCGGTGCACATGATCGAAACGATCAACAAGCTGATCCGCACCTCGCGGCAGCTGGTGCAGGAACTGGGGCGCGAACCGACTTCCGAAGAAATCGCGAAACGGATGGACATTCCGGTAGCGAAGGTGCGGAAGGTGCTGAAGATCGCACAGGAGCCGATCTCTCTCGAGACGCCGATTGGCGAAGAGGAAGATTCGCATCTGGGCGACTTCATCGAAGATCGCGCGGTTGTGTCTCCGGCGGAAGCGGTGATCAACGTCAACCTCAAAGACCAGACTTCGCAGGTGTTGCGGACACTGACGCCGCGCGAGGAGAAGGTCATCAAGATGCGCTTTGGGCTGGAAGACGGCTCAGAGCACACGCTTGAGGAAGTCGGGCAGTCGTTCGCGGTAACAAGAGAACGCATCCGGCAGATTGAGGCGAAGGCGCTGCGGAAACTGCGGCATCCATCACGGTCGCGAAAGTTGCGGGCGTTTATGGATGGAGTAAGAGACTAAGCCGGGGAGTCACCGGAGAGTTATAAGTCAGGATGGATAAGGGGGGCGCGTGAGATCGCGCCCTTTTTTGTTTGCAAGCTGGCGAAGCTGCTTTGTTGAGCTTGACGGAGCTGTTCCTCAGGAGCATAATTCTTCCGCTAGTACTCGCCGCTGTTCTGCGTGCGATCGGTTCCTCCCCTAAAATCATTTTCCCGGCGAGCGATTGAACGGGGCAAGTTCGCCCCCCACTCCGTTGGAGGTTGTATGAAATCAGGTTACTTTGTCCTTCCGGTCTGGCTTCTCGGTTGCGTTTTAGTGTCGGCGCAAGGCCCGAAAGTCAAATTTGCGGATCCAGTTCTGTATGCAGGCACTGGAGGGTGTGGAACGGCTTTGGTGGTGACGGATGTGAACCATGACGGCAAGCTTGACCTCGTGCTGGGCTGCACCGATAGCGTCAACGTGCTGCTGGGCAATGGCGACGGCACGTTTCAGCCAGCGGTCGAATACGCGGGCGGTGGCGCGACACCAAATTCTCTGCAAGTGGCCGACATCAACCGGGACGGGAACCCCGACATTGTTGCCGGCAATGCGAGCGAAGTGGACGTGTACCTGGGCAATGGTGACGGCACGTTTCAGGCGGCGGTGGTGACGCCCAATCTTTTTGCGACTGGGCTTTCCGTCGGGGACGCGGACGGCGACGGTTTTCCGGACCTGATCTTATCCGGGGTCGGCTTCTCGTACTCCGGAGTGATCGTCATGCCGGGCAACGGCGACGGCACGTTTCGAAGCGGAATTTTAACCCCGACACAGATCGGAAGCGAATACGTAGCGACGGCCGACTTGAACCATGACGGCAAGCTCGATGTGGCGATAGTCACTGATCCCGGCTATATCCATGACAAGGTCGTGGAACGAGCCGTGATGGGGATCATGTTTGGCAACGGCGATGGCACTTTCCAGCAGCCGGTCACGTACGCGAGCGGAGGCTTTTATCCGACGCAGATTTCGATCACGCAGGTCGATGGTGCGTCCGGCATTCTGCTGGTCGACCAGCGCGCGAAGAATCCTTTCAAAGGGTATTTCAATCTCTACGTCACGGACCCGCGAGGGTCGGTAGATGGAGGTTTCGGCGGGCAGTTCGCGGGAGCGGGCTTTGCGGCGGCGGTAGGGGACCTGAATGTCGACGGCTTTCCTGATGTGCTGAATGGCAATGGAGCGCTCTTTTTGGACGGCAGTTTTCAGCATCTGTATGTCGGAGGCGGTGCGGTCGCCATAGCCGACCTGAATGGGGACGGGCAACCGGACATCGTGACGACGCATGGCGGGGGAGCCGATGTCTTCCTGAGCGCAGATTTCAGCTCGCAAACCAAGGTGACGAGCTCTGCGAACCCATCGACAGCCGGTGAAGCGGTAACTTTTGATTCAGTGACGACCTCATCTCGAGGACCTGTGCCGAACGGAGTGGTTGTGACGTTCTTTGACGGGACCCGCGCGCTGGGGACCGCCGTGACCGCGAACGGCGGGCAGGCGTCGTTTACTACGACGGCGCTGGCGGCCGGAAACCATTCCATCAAGGCGCAATTTGGTGGGTGCGCCTTTATCAAGGAGAGCAAAGGAGCGGTTAAACAGGTGGTGAATCCATAGCGGTGCGGTTGGGATTCGGGCGGCTGGGATGCTCGGTGTAGGAGTAGGCGAGCATCGAACGGCGAAGGATGTTCAGGCCGTCGGCACTGAAGTAACGTCCGCCAACCGGCGATGCAGCCGTAGAATTCCGCTATGACGAAATGGCTAATGGCGCCGCGGCTGAGGATCGGCATTATCGTCGCGGGCTACGCCGGCGTGCTGCTCATTTCGGCGATGTGGGTTACGACGCGCTATCTCGCCGAGCGGCGTGATCCTGATATGTTCAACAGCGGCATGGCCGCCGGCGGTGACTGGTTCCTGGAGCTGATCATCATCGCGATGCTGCTCGTCCCGACCTTTTTTCTGGCGCTGTTGCTGCGCAACTCTGAAGATGCTTATACGAAGTTCGCGAAGGTGCTGCTTGGTATCGCGCTGTCCGCGCCGGTGAGCTGGGCGGTTATGGTGATTCCTGCCATCGGGCAGGGAAATCACTTTCCTCTCTCTTTCATCGGGTACATTTGCCTTTGTCGGGCATTTGCTTTTCCCATGACCATGGTGGGACTGATAGCGTTCTGCGTGCTCGCGAAATTCCGGCGCCCGAGACGCCTGGTTCTGTACGCGCTGGGCATCGAGATCACGTCGGCGATTCTGCCCTTTGCGCTGGCCTCAATCAAATAACGTCGTACGCGCGTGGCCACGACATTGACGGGCCAGCGGTCGTCATGGCGCCTTCTGCGCACGTTCGCGGCGTGGCGCCCGCGCCACACAATCCCGGCTGTTAAAATCGAAGTATCTTCATGGAAGCTTCCCACATACGTAATTTTGCGATTATTGCGCATATTGACCACGGAAAATCTACGCTGGCGGACCGCCTGCTGGAGTTGACGGGATCGCTCGCCATGCGCGAAATGCAGGAGCAGGTGCTCGATTCGATGGACCTGGAGCGCGAGCGCGGCATTACGATCAAGGCGCATGCGGTGCGCATGTTGTATCCCGCGAAAGACGGGCAAATTTACCAGCTCAACTTGATCGATACTCCGGGACACGTCGATTTTTCTTACGAGGTGTCGCGGTCGCTCGCGGCTTGCGAAGGCGCGCTGCTGGTGGTGGACGCGTCGCAGGGAGTGGAAGCGCAGACGCTGGCGAACTCCTATCTCGCGATCAATCATGGGCTGGAAATCATTCCGGTGATCAACAAGATCGATCTGCAGAGCGCGGATGTTCCGCGAACCAAGGAGATGATCGAGAGCGCGGTGGGACTGGACGCGACCGATGCGTTGTTGATCAGCGCGAAGACGGGACAGGGCGTGCCCGATGTGCTGGAGGCGATTGTAAAGCGCGTGCCTCCGCCGAAGGGCGTGCCGGAACGGCACCTGCAAGCTCTACTTTTTGATTCATGGTTCGATCCATATCGCGGAGTGGTGGTGCTGGCGCGAGTGTTCGAAGGAACGTTGCGCAAAGGGCAGAAGATCCGGCTGTGGTCGAACGGGCACGTGTTTCAGGTAGAAGCGCTGGGAGTGTTGACGCCGAAGCCGGTGGCAATTGATGAGCTGGTGGCGGGCGAAGTGGGATTCATTATCGCCAACATCAAGAATGTGGCCGACACGAAGATTGGCGACACGATTACGGATGACGAGCGTCCCGCGATCCAGGCCCTGCCTGGCTTTGAAGAAATCAAGCCCATGGTGTTCGCGGGGCTCTATACCGTGGACGCGCACGAGCACACGCAACTGCGCGAGGCGCTGGAAAAATTGAAGTTGAACGACTCGTCGTTCTTCTTTGAGCCGGAAAGTTCGGTCGCGCTGGGATTCGGCTTCCGGTGCGGCTTTCTAGGGCTGCTGCACATGGAGATTATTCAGGAGCGACTGGAGCGCGAATACAATCTCGACCTGATCACGACGGCGCCGGGGGTGCGGTACCAGATTACGAAGACAGATGGCACCGTGATCGAGGTGGATAATCCGTCGCGCTGGCCGGACACGAGCGAGATCGCGAAAGTGGAAGAGCCGGTGATCCTCGCGGTGATTTTGACGAACGAGGAGTATGTAGGCGGCATCCTGAAACTCGTCGAAGAGAAGCGCGGGAAGCAGAAAAGCTTTGAATATGTCAGCGCCTCGCGCGTGATGCTGCAATATGAGCTGCCGTTGAATGAGATCGTGCTGGATTTCTACGATCGGCTGAAGTCGGTTTCGCGCGGCTACGCTTCGCTCGATTATCACTTGTCGGGTAACTGGACGTCTCCGATGGCGAAGCTCGACATCATGGTGGCGGGAGAACCGGTGGATGCGCTGTCGACGATTATTCATCGCGATTTTGCGTACGATCGCGGGCGGCTGCTGGCGGCGAAGATGAAAGAGCTGATCCCGCGGCAGATGTTTGAAGTGGCGATTCAGGCGGCGATTGGGGCGAAGATCATAGCGCGCGAGACGGTGCCGGCGATCCGGAAGAATGTGATTGCAAAGTGCTACGGTGGCGATATTTCGCGCAAACGCAAGCTGCTGGAAAAACAGAAGGAAGGCAAGAAGCGGATGAAGCGCATTGGGCGCGTCGATATTCCGCAGGAAGCATTTCTTGCGGTGCTAAAGGTGGGCGAGGGCAGCAGCTAGCATTCGCTTTACGACAAAGGCTGAGTGTCGTTCCGAAAGGAGACGCGCCCAATCGATGCTTAGACGGTGGAGTTTAGGAGACGGTTATGTTGCGAATCTGGACCATGATTGCGTTGCTCGGGTGCTGCTCGTTCGTTGAGTCTGGGGTTGTGTCCGCCCAAACCAGCTCCTCCGCGCGAGTACAGGTTTCGAACCAGATTATGCTGGGGCGCGTCGAACATAAGACGATGCCCGTATATCCGGAAGAAGCGATGAAAAAGGGGATTCAGGGAGACGTCATCTTCAAGATTGAGGTCAATGAAACCGGGAAGATTACGGCCAGCGTCCCGGTCTCCGGGGATCCTATGCTGACGGCGGCCAGCAAAGAGGCGCTGCGGACGTTCAGCTTTCATCCTTATGTAGTTGATGGGACTGCGACCGCAGTAGAGACCCAACTGGGGTTTCACTTTGCCGTGGAGAAAACTACTGACGGAGTGAACGGGCACGTGGAGTGCATGGCGTCGATTCCCAATCGACCCTGAATTGCGTGATCAAAAAGGGTGGGCGGCGGGCGCACCCTTTTGTTTCGGCCGAAAGGCGCAGCCTGCTATTGAATGTTCCCGCCGACGGTCATGCCGCCGACTGTGTCGATCAGCAGCAGTTCTTTGTTGGCATTGACGGCATAACTGTTGAAGTCGATGGTAGCGAACCCAGTTGGATTCAGAACGACTGTTCCGGTGCAGTCGGAGGCCTGAGTGTAGGTTCCGGTGACAGCGACTCCGGTAGTTATCGTGCCCTTGGTGCTGATGTCGATGGTGCCCGTGATATTCCCTTTGCCGTCTAATTTGAGTTGGCCACCGTATCCGACCGAACCGACTCCGGCCTCGGCGCCGAAGCCGTTGAAGGCGTAGGTAACCGCTTTGCCACTTAGACCGCAGGTTGCAGCGCCGAGCGGTTGCACAAAGCCAATCACCGTCGCACCTAGATCGGTTTCGATCAACTGGAAGGCCTTGTTGCTTTCATTCAGATCAATGCTGAAGTTGTAGGTAGCCGAACCTTCGGTGTAGGTGATGGTACCTGCGCAAGTCTTGGCGACGGTGTACGAACCGGAGATGGAAGCGGTTTCTTGAACGCCGTCGAGAGTACGGGTGATGGTTCCAGTCAAGGTGCCAGTTCCAGAGGAAGTTACCAGGCCGATGTTCGCGAGAGGTTCGGAGTTGACGAAACCCTGGCTGAAGAATCCGTAAACGCCTTTGAAACTGGCATTGGTGCAAGTTGCGGCGGAGGCCGAACCGACTGCGCTCATCATGGTAAAAAGGGCGATGGCAACGACGGTTACAGCCGAATTGGAAACGAATTTGCTGAAGCGGGTCTTAGGAAAGCGCATTTCTCCTCCACGTCGGGAAAGCGGTTCAGGTGATTTGGGATCGGTGATCCGGATGCCGCCTTGCGTGGGGAGGTGTGGAACGATGCAGGGCCGGACAACTTGCCAGACATTCTGTCTGTTTTTTCGGCAACCGTCAAGTGCGAGTGGAGTTTAGTCGGATGCGGAGAGAAACTGCAGAAGCACTAAGCTCGTTGACGCCCACCCTTGGTGCGGAAGCAGGAGGGTGGGCGCCTTGAGGTTTCAAAATTTGCGTTCAGCGGATCTCCGTTTGAACAAGATCGTTTATGGGCTCGGGAGTTTCTTCGTAAGCATGCTCCCCGAGGATCGATTCGTCGAGGCCGATTTCTTCGCTGATCTCGGTGACTTTCACCGGGGTGAATGCATCGATCACTCGCAGCATGGCGTAGGTGAAAACGAACGCCCAGACTGACGAAAACGTCACCGCGACTACCTGTTTCATGAGGAACGTCGGATCACCATAGAGTAGTCCATTCGCACCGTTGGGATTGAATTGCTTGTTGGCGAAGACTCCCAGCATGACGATGCCGAGAAATCCGCCGACACCGTGGACTCCCCACACGTCGAGTGCATCATCCCAGTGCAGTCTGTTTTTCATCTCCACGGCGTAATAGCAAACGACACCTGCGACTAATCCGATGATGACGGCGGTGGTGGGAGAAACATATCCCGCAGCGGGCGTTACGGTTGCAAGTCCCGCGACGGCACCGGTCAGGAGGCCGAGGAGCTTCGGTTTTTTCTCGTTCATCCAAGCCACGAATAGCCAGGCGACAGCGGCGAACGAGGCGGCCACGTCGGTGTTCAGAAATGCGGTAGCGGTGACGGAATCGACGCGCATTTCACTGCCGGCGTTGAAGCCGTACCATCCAAACCACAAGAGGCCAGTGCCGAGGGCGACCAGCGGAATGCTGTGCGGCCCGCGATCGGCAGTATGGCGCTTGCCTACATATAAGACCGATGCCAGGGCCGCAATGCCGGCTATGTTGTGGACGACGATGCCTCCGGCAAAATCGAGCACGCCCCATTTCTGCAGGAAGCCGCCGCCCCAAACCATGTGGACGAAGGGGAAATAAACAAAGGTGAGCCATCCCGTGAGAAACAGCATGTAGGCCTTGAAGGTAACGCGGTTGGTGAAGGCTCCCGAGATGAGGGCAGGAGTGATGATGGCAAACATCATCTGATAGGCGATGAATACGAATGCGGGAATGGTGTCATTCGGCGAGGGAGTGTTGAGATCGACGCCGCGTAGAAACGCGTTGTGGAAATTGCCGATGATGCCGTGCCAGTCCCCGCTGAAACAGAGGGAGTAGCCGTAGAGATACCAGATGACGGTGGTCCAGCCCATGGAGACGAAACTCTGAATCATGATGGCGAGGACGTTCTTGCGCCCGACCAAGCCTCCATAGAAAAAGGCAAGGCCGGGCGTCATCAGCATGACCAGGCTGGTGCATAAAATCATGAAGCCTGTGTTACCGGTATCAAGATGCAGCATAGAAGTTTCTCCGGGAAACGAGGTTAGGAGGCGCAAATTCGTGGGAGTTCAATTCCGGCACTATGTCCTTCCGGAACTTTACGCACGAGAACGCCGCGAGACGGCGCCGAAATTCCTGAGGGGGTTGAAACGAAGAGAAGCAGGGGAGTCTGCGGGTACGACTGAGCAGGAACAGAAGAAAAGCCAGCGCCCTCGCATACCACGCTGAGACGATCATAAGAGGGACGTCCAGTCCCGCCTACCTGAAGTAGCCTATGTTGCGGGCAGGGCTTGTGCTATGAGGCGCGTCACTGCGAAATGTGACAAAAAGCACCGGGTGCCGAGGGGTTTGGCTGGCTTAAGGAGTCCCCTTTGGTGCACTGTGTGGGAAGCTTGCCTTGCGAGTGGTCGCGAGCGATGCGGGCCGGAGGGATACGACTTATGTGCAAATCTCACATTTTGTGACGAAAGTGCTGATTCGTAAGCAGTTCCGGCATTGGCAGCAAGAGTATCAGGTAACCAACTTAGAAACATAGCTTTAGCAAAAGACAATCGATGGCGGAATCCCGGCACCAACCGGTCGGTTCGCGCCGACCGAGAAGGGCGTCCTTCTCATCCACAACCTTTTCCACAGGCTGACGGTGTCCCCAAGGAGAGCGGACGCCTCCCCGGGCTTAGGCAGGAGGTGTCCATTGGTGGGCCTACTTTCGGCTTACTCGCCCGGCTCGTTATTGCCTTCCATCATGTTGGCGAAGCGCGTGGAATTGTGGAGGAATGCCAGGTTGAATTTGCCGATTGGGCCGTTGCGCTGCTTGGCAATGATGATCTCAGCGCGGCCTTTGAGGTCGGGATCGTCCTGCTTGTAGATTTCTTCGCGAAAGATAAACATAACAACGTCCGCGTCCTGCTCGATCGAGCCGGATTCGCGAAGGTCGGAGAGTTGTGGACGGTGGTCACCGCCGCGGCTTTCCGGAGCGCGACTCAGCTGGGATAGGGCAACTACGGGGACTTGCAATTCTTTGGCGATGGCTTTCAGCCCGCGTGAAATTGACGAAACTTCCTGAGTACGATTCTCGAAACGCTTGCTGCCTCCGGACATTAACTGCAAGTAATCCACGACCAGCAGGTCAAGGCGGCCTTGGGATTGTTTCAGGCGGCGGGCCTTGGCACGCATTTCGCTGAGCGAGATGCCCGGCGTGTCGTCGATGAAGATGGGGGCGTTGGAGAGTTCTTCCATAGCGCGAACGACTTTTTTCATGTCATCGCCCCAAAGCGATCCGGTGCGCATCTTATGCGCGTCGACGATGGATCGCGAGCACAGTAGGCGCTGCAGCAGGGCCTCACTCGACATTTCGAGAGAGAAGATGCCGACAACTTTGCCGTCATCGATCGCGGCATTTTCGGCGATATTCATGGCAAACGAAGTTTTGCCCATGGAGGGGCGCGCGGCAAGGATAACGAGGTCGGATTTCTGGAAGCCGCTCGTCATCTCGTCGAGATCGGTGTAGTGGGTGGCGAGTCCGGTAATGCGCTGGCCGCGCTGCAAAAGGGCGTCGACCGAGCCGAAGGAGTTGCGGACGATCTCCTTGATACCCTGAAAGCCCTTGCCAATGCGCTTCTCCGAGAGCGCGAAGACGGCCGCTTCGGCTTCGTTGAGAATTTCGTCGGCGGGGTCGGCTTGCTCGCTGGCCTTGGCAATAGCGGCGGTGGCGACGCCGATGAGTCCGCGCAGGATCGACTTGTCGCGGACGATTCGAACGTAATGTTCGATCGAAGGACGGTCGGGGACGCCATCGAGCAATCCCGAAATGTACCCGACATCGCCGACGGCTTGCAGGTCTTTCTTCTGGTCAAGCTCTTCGACGAGGGTAATGATGTCGATGGGCCGAGAAGATTCGTTGAGATCCAACATGCGCGAATAAATGCGGCGATGTGAATCAATGGAAAAGTCTTCTGGCTTGAGGTGCTCGGCCGCATCGTTGAAAGCGGCGTTATCGAGGAGCACGGCGCCCAAAATGGAGCGCTCCGCCTCGATATTCGAGGGCATACGACCGATACTGGTTTCCAGAGTGGCCACTACGAACCTCGTCTCACCAAGGGCGAACAAAAACCAAAACTACTTAAGATTAGCACCTTGCCCTAAGAGTGTCCCAGGGGGCATCGAAAATGATTCACACCGCTTACCAAGGATCTTCGAGCGCGAGGCGAAGAACGAGCGAAGCCACGCTTATATTCTGTGAAGAAGTTGTGGAGGACCGGATTATTACTGTGGAAGCCCTACGAAAAGTAGACTTTCGTTTGCCACGTGAGATCGAGGCGATGGGATGTTTCAGACGCCCTTATTCATGATTCTCTGCGCAGACACGATACAGGGGGCGCGTCGGCTCGTCTTATCTCGTGAGGAGGGTGACTTCATCTGAGGAGCTCGTTCCGGGGTGACTTGCGCACGGCAGGCGAGAGTATTCTTCGAGGAGGAGTGGCAAGAAGCGTTCGGTCTCCGTAACAAAGACAAAAAAACATTTGGTTCATTGTTCGCGAAGTGCAGCGAAGCACCGGGCGCTCTTTCGTGTTTTCCCAAAACGGAAAGATAGGTTTTTCATTACCCAGAATCCTCGAATCGGCGCAATTGCGGAGTTGTTGCAAGGATGGGGCGTTGTGGCGT
>Ga0302278_10001779_pt1 | contig 25911 bp, 21 predicted proteins | sample III_Bog_N3_2_FD_194543 | JGI IMG/M metagenome (GOLD analysis project Ga0302278, IMG submission 194543) | Peat permafrost microbial communities from Stordalen Mire near Abisko, Sweden - III_Bog_N3_2 | ecosystem: Environmental > Terrestrial > Soil > Wetlands > Peat | place: Sweden: Abisko... | reverse complement strand
GCTTACGGTGAACTCAACCACTCTTGATAACGCGCTCACCAACAACCCAACCGACGTTCAGAATTTTTTTGAGGGCCCATCGCTAAACGGCTTTGCAAACTCGCTGAGCAACACATTGAATTCATACACAGATCCCGCCAAAGGCGCTTTCACCGTGGACTTGAGCGGCATCAGCAGCTCGAGTGCCGGGCTCACCTCGCAAATCAACGATTTTGAGACAAATTACATCGCGAACCAGCAAGCCGTTCTCACTGCGATGTACAGCTCGGCTGAAATCGCGCTACAACAACTGCCACAAAAGATGCAGGAACTCAACTCCGAGCTGGGCTTTACAAGCAACGGGAGTAGCTCAGGATGAAACTAAGTGAAACAGGACTGTCTTATAGGAGATCGGCTATCGAGGGCGCAAGCCCCATCGGCCTGATCATAGCGCTCTTTGACACCTTGGCGGGCGACCTTCGCCGCGCCGCGGACGCCCTTCGCAAGAACGACATCGAAACGCGGTGTAGAGAGTTGAATCACGCCGCTCTCGTGATCGGCCGGCTCGACAGTTGGGTCGATCTGGAAAATGGTGGCAAGTCAGCTCAGACTCTTTCCCGGTTCTATGCATATCTGCGGGCAAAGATGATGGAGGCGGCTCTACATAAGTCCGTCAAAATACTTGAGACGCAGATCGACATGATCCTGCATGTGAGGAGCGCATGGCAACTGCTTGACAACTCCCCTTCGCGAGTATTAGAAAAGCCGGCCGAAGACCCGACAGTGCCAGTGACTCCCACTGCCGAATCGGCGCACGAGGCAGAGCCGGAGCGGATTCCGTTTTCGCAATCCGCGTGATTTCGGTAAGAGTAGTCTCGGTGCCATCAAAGCCTCGAGGACCATTGCTTACCGATATGACAACTTAGCTCTGGTGCTTCGCAATTCATGGCTGACAGATGTAGACCGTGAAATTCGTCGAATTCGCCAACTTACATTGATGCTTAAGATGTGAGTGGCTGCAACAATGAGTACTTTCGCCGCAACCGGAGTCAGCGCGGGTAAGTGAGGACTTGATGAAGGCGCTGGTGGTAGAGCGTTCTAGTACGATGAGGGCCGTCTTGTGTCGCATACTTTCTATGCGTGGGTTCGAAGTAGCAGAAGCGGATGATTGCGGGCAAGCATGGACCGTGTTACACGGCATGGGTAAGGCAGCTCTTATCCTGGTAGATTGGAACCTGCACGAGTTAGATAGTCTGGAGTTTATCGCTCGATTGCGGCTGGAGATGGCACGCGAAACGATGATTATCATGCTGGTAGCAGCCGCTCCAGGAATGCGTGAACTCCACAGTGCGCTCATAGCCGGGGCCGATGATTACTTGATGAAGCCTTTTACCACTCTGCAAATAGATGAAAAGCTGCACAGGCTCGGCTTACTTAGCCATCCGGTCGGAGGTGTGATAAGGGATGCTCTACTTGCCGATAGAGACTAGACAAGACCGCTGCAGGTCGTTCCCCGGGAATGAGCTGGCAATGCGCCTGAAAGAGTCGCCCTGCAAATGAAAAGGGGTGTACCAATGATAGCCCGCGCGCTTTACATGCTTTCCGACAGCGATGGCAGCCTCGTCGTAAAGCGGACTGCGCCCTGGAAGCTTATAGCGGGCACTGAAAGCAGGTCAATTCGAGATTGCATTGCTGTGCAAAATTCTGTGACTATACACGCGATCGGAGTACAAGGTGAATAGAGGCACCTTCGGCGGAATCTGCGTTGCCCTCACGGGAATCGCTGCAGGCTTGTACCTCGACGGCGGCAAGATTGGGCAGATGCTTCAACCCACAGCAGCCCTCATTGTCTTTGGAGGTACGCTTGGCGCTGTGATGGTACAGTTCCCATTCTCGGTCGTGACGCAGGCAGCTTTGCAACTGAGAGAGGTCTTTTCTGGCGAAGTGGATACTGCTTCGCAGCTAATCGAAGATCTGATCCGCTACGCGGTGAGAGCACGCCGGCATGGCCTGGTATCTCTTGACTCAGAACTTGAATTGATCGAAGATCCCTTCTTACGAAAATCCCTGACGCTTGCTGTGGATGGCATACACTGCACTGACTTGCGTCAAGTGATGGAACTCGAGATGGACAGGGAAGCCGACCGCGAGGATCTAATACCAAAAGTCTTTGAAGCAGCAGGTGGGTTTGCCCCGACGATCGGAATTCTCGGGGCCGTCATCGGTCTTATTCAGGTGATGCAGCGGTTAGAGAATATCAACGAGGTTGGCAAGGGAATCGCGGTCGCATTTGTGGCTACTATCTATGGAGTCGGATCGGCAAATCTGTTCTTCCTGCCATGCGCCGGCAGGATCAAGATCTTAATGCGGAGGAAGCAGGTGCTCCGCGAATTGATGCTTGACGGCGTGATTGCCATTGTGGAAAAGATCAGCCCGAGAGTTCTTGAAGAAAATCTCGCCGTGTACTTAGCCCGCCCCGCCCGAGCGACAGAAAAAACGCTGGTAGTGATTTGAGGCGGCCGAGAAGAGTTCAAGAGGATGCTCACCCTGAGCGCTGGATGGTGTCCTATGCGGATTTTATGACGCTTTTGTTCGCCCTCTTTGTGGTACTATTCGCCTCCTCGCATCATGACAAAATGACAATTCAAAGGGTATCCATCGCTTTCAGGAATGGATTTCAGGAGATGGGTTCTTTCTCGAGCACAAACAGCACTTCGCCTATTTCTCATTCAGTATTGCCAAAAGTCGCCAGTGCACCTCAACCAGCCGACAACGGGAATAAGATGATCACCGCGCCACACGAAGATGCTGGCATCAATGTAGGCGAGTTGCAAAGGAAGCTCGGCAATGCGCTTGGCAAGGAGATTGCGCACCAGGAAATTGACATGCGCATGACACCGGAGGGCTTCGTGATCAGCCTCCATGAACTTGGATTCTTTGACAGCGGTCAAGCGCGGTTACTGCCTGGGGCGGCGGACAAACTCAAGCGGATTGCGGTTGTGCTGATGCAATACGGCCTCGATATGCGAGTGGAAGGCCATTCCGACAATGTGCCGATCCACAATGCTGCGTTCAACTCAAATTGGGATCTGTCGACGGCACGAGCAACGGCGGTAGCGATGATGCTGCTCAATGGATCCGGCTTTGATCCCCGGCGGATGTCGATTGCAGGTTACGCACAGTATCATCCGACCGCAAGCAACGATACTCCCGAAGGCCGCAAAGCGAACCGGAGAGTGGACATTGTGATTCTGTCTGTTTCCAAATTTTCCGAGGAAAAAGCTCCTTCGCTTACAGTTGAGCAGGCCGGAAGATAGCCCCAATCAAGGACGAGAACTGTTCGTTCAATTAGAAGCAAAGTCAGCTTACAGATATTGTGTGTGTCGAGACGCTGGTATCCATTTGACTTGAGCGCGTGGTCGAGTATTGGCTCGACTGGGCAGATGCCACAAAACGCTACATCTTGCTTGGTGTCTGGTTGTTTGAAAGACAAGACAATATGTTTCTGCGGTCAAGACCCCCAAACGAAAATCAGCAAAGGGCCGATAGGAGAAACGCATCGATGGAACCTGGCCTATTCTCGGACTGATTAGGCCGAACCATGCGCTTGGTAAGCCGTTTTTCTCAAAGAAAGATTCAGTCGAGAGGTTACAAATTAAAATATCCACGAAGCTCATAGGGATTTCCCTCGCGAGCGTGGTGATTGTCGGTGGGCTTGTGACATTGCTCATAGTAGAACTCAAATCCGAAACCACAAGGTACAACAACATTTTGCAAGGCCCGGTTCAGGATGCGGATGCGGCCCGGCGGATCCAGCTCGACTTCAAGAAACAAGTGCAGGAGTGGAAAGACATCCTCCTGCGCGGACACAATCCCGACGACCTCGCAAAATATACGAGGCAGTTTCATGAGCAGGAAGGCAATGTCAAAACAGAGACTCAAACAATGGCCGGTACCGTCCAGGATCCTGCAATCAAACTGTTGCCGAACGATTTCCTGGCTGCCGACGACAAACTGAGCGCTAGCTATCAATCAGCCTACTGTGTTTACGTGAAAGAGAAGTTCGACTTCAAGTCGGCCGACAAACTTGTTCGTGGGCAGGACCGTCCCCCCACTGATCTCTTTGACAAGGTGGTTGCGGAGCTCAATGCCAGGGTAGTCACCTTGACTGCCGCTCAACATGCCGCAACCCTTCGCCAGCTTAAGATATTGCTCATCGTGGTGGGTGCACTCCTCGTCCTGGATTCCTATGTCTATTGCAGCGTACTGCTCGGGGTTCTGAGGCGCCTTGCTCAGCTCAAAGGCGTCTCTGATCGTCTGGCTAGGGCAGACATTGAAGGGCTCTCGATTGACATCTCGGGCAATGACGAGATTGGCGAGATCGGCGAGAGCATGAAGGGCGTCGCAGCGGCGATTGAGGAATTGTTGGCTATTCCTTCACACTAACCAGGGTGACTTGAAACAAGGAGAATCAAGATGGGTATTAAACTGAAAAGCCGATATGAAGAAGTGGGCAAAGAGTTGGGCCCGCAGGGGCGCATGAAATTGGCGATGCTTACTAAAATATCCTCGGTCAAGGCCGCCGAACTTGAAGACTCTCCTGAGAATCTGAGACTGGTCGATGAAGCGATTGATCAGCTTCGTAAGGGACTGTGAACCCGGAACAATCGATTAGTCCGCCATGTTCACTCTCTGCAAAGATCCGGTCCGCGACCAGGCTCTTGGCGATGAACCGCACCGGCAGCTGTGCCATCGCCACCCTTGCTCTTCAGAATTGGACATAACCTGAACTTGAATGCCCGCGGTCAAACGCAACATTTTGAGCGAGTCCGAATGCTGCTCAGTCGGGGGAGTCTTTGGCGCTACTGTTGGATGCCAAGCTCTAATGTGGGGATTTGAGGAGGATGTTGCTGGAGGCGAGCCACCAGAGCAATGTCTGGGCCAGTGGATCGAAGGTCGCTTGCGGCCTCTGAGCGATGCAGCCCCAATTCACCGCCTCGGTCGAATTGGTGGCATGCCTGAATGAGACGGTGCAGACGCTGTCGCGTCGTTGCATTCGACTCGATCCAGCAGGTCAATTCGATTGCGGCAGCAAAGCAACCATGACCTTGACCGTGGCCAGCAAGTGCTTAATCTCGTACCACATTTCGTCACGACCGTCGTGGACCGTCAGCAATTCAAGTTGGCGCGACGCGTCGGTCCCGACGATAGCCTGTAACTGATTGAAGTTATTTTCTTGTCTCCGTTGGACGTGGCGCGAAGTGCGCCCATCACAGTTAGAGCTCTGTGGTGCGGGCTTCTGGTTGGGTTGACCTGTGACAAGCAATGCACTCAAGGCCTTGATCGTGACCACCAAATGAGTGATTTCGCGCCGCATCTCATCATAGCCGTTCCCGAGCGTGCAGCGTTCACGTTGGCACGATTCACCGACTCCAACCATTAGATGTAGCTCGTCGAGACCGTTCGTCAGTCTCGGCTGGGAACTGCAGGCTGCTGCAGTTAAGTTGTCTAGGTTCCGCATGGATGTTCTCGCTTTTCTCTCTTTAAGCTTGGATTCTTGCCCTTAACAAATGCTCTTGCCTTGCGCGCACTGGAAGCCAGGATGGATCCCGCTATTGTGCAAATCGTGCTTTCCGCGCTTAATGCCTTCCTCGTCGCGCAAAAAGCCTTTAACTTTCTTTCTGATGACCGTGATGGTCTCCAGTGCATCCGGCTTGGGTCTCTTGTTTCCCGAGCTCGGGCTCAAATGGCTTGAACCAATCGAGCCGACTCCTTATCGGCTGGATGTGTGCCCTGGTTTAGCAATACTCTCGCCAAACTTGATGAATCGGTCCAGCACTGGCCGGGCTTGGGCGCTCGTCACGAGAAGATCGCGAACAGCCGCATGGATACGGTCGACAGCTGCGCCGGTAGTCCCAGCGCTCGTCTTCATCCGGTTGTTCGACGACCATGGTGGCGTTTGCCTCAAAGAGCAGAATCTCGCCATTCAGATTGATACCAATGTCGATGCCGCCATAGTCAAGGCCGAGCGAAGCCTGCACTCGCCGCAGTGCCTCCATCGCGTTGCTACCCAGCACTCCGGACATATTGGCCAGGAAATTCGCCTCTTCGGCGCGGTGGTCGTCGCGATCTGCCATGTCAGCGCTGAAGTAGTGAATCTTCCAATCGTCCGAGATGGCCAGATGTAGCGGATAGAGCTGTCCACCAACCATCATCACGCGGTACTTGCGCGCGCATCCGTCCGCGCCCCGAGCGTCGAGATATTCGATCGCCAGCACTTCAGCTTCACCCCTGGCCGACCCGGGGAGCTCAGCCACCGCAGATGCGAGCACTGCCGCCGACTCCACCATGACAAAATGCTTTCCCATGTGGAACCCCGGGGTCCGCAGAAGTAGTGGGTAAGTGAACCCACGTCCGGCAAGTGCGGCTGGTCCATCCGGTCCAACCAGCTCTGCGTGCGGGAACATTGACGTTGCTGGAGCAATCAGTCCCGGCAGCTTACCCAATCGGTTTGCATTCTCGCTACGGCCCGTGGCTCGCACCGCAGCTGGGGCATTCAGAACCGGCGCTGTGGTAAATGCAAGCAACAATTCGGCCGCAGCCAGCGCTTCTGCAGCCTGATCGAAGTCACCAATTCCATTGATAACTAGTTGGTGCGCCGGCAGCGGAATCTTCGTATCGTAGAAGTCCGCGACCACTACATATGTCTCAAAGACGCGGTCGTCGAGGAGCTTCTCGATAGGCGTATTGCCGCCCGTCGAAGAAACAAGCAGCAGCACCTTGATTGGTTGCGAGTCTCCCCGATAAATGGACGGGAAGATGTTTTTTTGCCCAAAGGCCCTTCGTTGATGCAGCTTCGCGGCTTCCGGATCGCCGAGCCGGGTAAGCGCATAATACATCCCTCCATGAGCCTGGGGAAAATCCGGATCGATCCGAAGCGCTGCTTCGTAATGCGTGCGCGCTTCTGCTGGTTCGTTCTCTTCAAGCAACACGCTACCCAGGTTCACCTGACAGACAATATCTTCTGGGTGGTACTTTACCGCTTCGCCGTAGACCATTTGAGCGGCTTTGCGATGCCCAGTGGCAACAAGCAGCTTTCCGAGCCCAAAAAGGTTTGGCAGGTGAGAGGGCTTGAGCTCAACTACTTTCAAATAGTCGACTCTTGCATCGGAACTGCGCCCCATCTCGGCAAGCAAGCCGGCCCGCTCAACCCGCAGAGCGACTTCAACGTCCTTCTTCATATCTTTTTTTGTGTCGAGTTGCGTATCTAGGAGCCGCACCCTGGCATTTCGCTCGAGCCATGGCTGCCACGTGCTCTCCGCCTGTTTTGCAGGACGCGCAGTAAGCCGTAAAGCCCGGCCCGCGGCCAGCGTCGCCTCAACCAGTGTGTCCATTTCGACGCGGCTCGTCCGATGGTTCACTATTGCCGCGCGGATCGACACGCGACCTTCGATGAGAGTTGTAGAGGGTGCGACCGTACCCGATTCCTGCAGCTCGATGACGATCTCGCGATTGAGCCGGTCAGACAATTCGTCCATCGCCGAATCGTCCAGAGTTGCGAAGCGATAGCGGAAGCACACAATATTCAGCTCGACGGATGCCATCAGCTCCAGCTCTGGCGATGCGAGAATGCGGCTCTCCAAGTAGCGAGCTAACTCGCAAGTGCGATTGATGACCGCTCCGATCGCGTTCATGCCGTAGACCTTTAGTGTGGCCCAGGTCTTGAGGGCTCGAAAGCCGCGCGAGAGATCCGGGCCTAAGTCGCAGGGCCATGGTAAGCCGGCAGACATCCCTCGTTCCTCCCGGCTGAGATACGCGCAGGACGAGGCGAATGCCTGCTTGTGGCGCTCGAGGTCGCGCACCAGGATGAAGCCGGCGTCATACGGTACCTGTGCCCATTTGTGAAAGTCGAATGCGAGTGAGTCGGCTAGCTCGATTCCTTTGAGCCGTGGCGCCAACTCCGGGGACAGAATGGCAAGCGCTCCCAAGGCTCCGTCAACGTGAAACCATAGCTTGTGCCTTGCGCAGAACTCGGCAATGCCGGCAAGATCGTCGATTGCGCCTGTATCGACTGTTCCGGCGGTCCCTACAACAAGAAACGGCGTAAAACCCGCAACTCGATCCGCGGCGATGACATTTTCGAGTGCTAACAAATCAATCCGCTCTCGCCTATCCATTGGAACGAGCCGCAGAGCCTCGCTTCCCAAGCCAGCAAAATCAAGCGCGCGTCCAATGCTTCCATGTACAGCCGTTGAGGCATACGCGGTCAGCTTCTGTGCGTTTTGAGCGATGCCGCGACGGCGAACTTCGAAGCCGAGCCTGGCGTCCCGTGCCACTACCACCGCTACGAAGTTTGCCATCGATGTGCCGGTGACAAAGAGTCCGGTCGCTTCCGCGGGAAAGCCGAAGAGTGTGCGCATCCAGCCGGTGACCTGGTTCTCAACTTCAAGTGGAATTTGATCGCGGCCGCCCACATTCGCGTTCAAACCTGCGGCCAGCATCTCCGCAAGCATCCCCACCGGAGCCCCTCCACCCTGCACCCAGCCCAGAAATCCAGGGTGGGCGTTGCGAGCCGAGAACGGCAGAATCGATTTCATGAATTCTTCATGGACCTTTGCCAGCGCGGTGGGCTCCGCCGGAAGAGCCGCACGAAAATGCGCCCGTACTTCGTCAGGGATCGTTTGCCAGACAGGACGTTCGCGGATCGTTTCCATGTAACCCAGCATGTCGTCGAGCATCTGGTGGGCCTGTTCGCCAAAATCGGCCCAGTTGGCCGGGTCTAGGCATCCGGCTGCTGCTGGTGCTGTCAAATGGGCATGCGCATCTGCTTCGCCGCTGCCGCTCATCTGATCTCGTATTTCTTCTCTTTTTTCCAGAAAGCCCCATATCGGCTGCGTACACGAAACGTAGCCTCTCTACCGCTCTACGTGCAATTGGGACGCCATTCTTCTCAGTGCGTTCGGTTTGTTGACAGTTAGAGGGCGTCGCAACCTCTGAGCTTTACGTCGACGGAGAAACCAGTCAAGTGTTTGAGCAAATACTTGCCGGAAATATCCTCAATCATGGCTGACGGGTTAAGGCAAACCCATGCAGCCCTGCGTCTTCTCATTCAGCTCTAATCTGACCGTTAGTCCACGACGAAGCGGACCATTCGCCCGACGGAGGCATTGCATGCGTCCTGTTTCAGCTTCGGCGCACTAAAAATAAGGCAATTCCCTTTCCGAAGTGGCGGCGGACCATCTCGACATGCAATGTGCAAAAAATAGACTTGAACAGATGGGGATCAGCTGCCGATAGTCGATCTGACGCAAAGTCGATTCGAAATCGGAGGAAGGAATCATGCAGATCGCCGCCATTTCACAAATCACTCCGTCCACAGCGGGTTGGGCCACGGTGCCACCTCAATCCAAACTCGCGACTTCTTCCCCTTCTGCGGCTATTTCGAAATCAGCGCCGGCGGATGTCGTCACCTTCTCTGCACCTGCCAAGGCTTCGTCGCCTTCCGCGACCTCTCCAAAGTTGACGACAACAGTTCCTTCCGGTCCGCCTGCACCCGCCAAGACCACGTCGCCCGCAGCCGCTCCGCGAACGGTGCCCGCATCTTCCTCCAAGTCTGCCAGGGCTTTATCATCCCTGGCGCAGGCTCAAGACTCCCCAAGCAGTAGCCTGGTGACGACGCTCGCTGCGTCCTATTCCACAACTGTAGCGGGAAAGAGCTACTCAGGTAGCGTGGAGGAGTCGGACGGAACGTATTTAGCCTCTGTTCCTAACGTGCCGGGAGCCAGCGCGAGTGGATCGAGCGTCGAATCCGCCGAGAACAATCTCAATGTTGTATTGGATACTCTCGCCTGACAGCCTTGGATGCCAGTACGGACTCGTAAATGGATTTGCTTGCAGCATGCATGGTTAGCCGCTCACACAGATCGTGACAAGAAAGAAAATAATGTTCGCAGAACAAGTAAACTGGACCGTCCCACCCGATGCCGCAGGCCAGCGACTGCGGCTGGGAAGCCCTGCCAAAGACGATGATGGCGAGGCCGCATTCGCTCTCGTCTATGAGACGATTCTGGGCCTCTCCGATGAAGATACTCCTAAGACGGGAGAATCCAGCAACTGGCTTGATTCGAATGCCGGAGTCAGCCTGTCTTCTCCCTCCGGTTACTGCGAGCCAGATGATGCAATGAACGCAATCTTCAGTGCTGGAGGGAACTCCTCTGTAAGCAACGGCCGCATGAGCGAACTCAATCTGGGCTACCACGAAACGCAATACTCCGGCAGCGGCATGGGCCGCCTTATTTCTCAAGGCAGGGGAACCCAAGTCGGCCCCATCCCATCGCAAGGCGCAGAATTTCAGGCAATACCCGCAGACTTAGCAACGCGGCCAAACGGAAATCCTGGGGAACTAGCCGGAACCGATGGCATCCTTGTGACGCCGTCAAGTTCCGCTGGAGGCGTAGACAAGAGCAAACTCTCTGATTGGATGGATGCTCACGCGCTTTCTCATTCCATCCACCATTGCGCTATGTATTGCCGCCTTGGGATGGAGGCCGCCGGCCTGAACACCGGAGATCGTCCTGAATCAGGGGATGCGGGTGACTACGGCCCCTTCTTATTGAGGCACGGGGCGCAAACGGTGCCGCAGGATTCCTACGTTCCTCAAGTTGGAGACGTTGTGGTGTTTGATAAAACAGACCAACATCCAAATGGCCACATTGAAATGTACGACGGCAGACAATGGGTTTCGGATTTTAAGCAACATAGTTTTTCGCCCTACCGGGATGCGACGAGTACACCTCCATTTACGATCTATCGACTGGCGTAATGTCCAGAGCCGCGCAAAGGTGGTCAGCCCGAGCGGAGATATGAATGCAATAGGTATCGTGCTGAGCCGTCGCTTACGAAGGATCCACCGAGGCCCATGATGCCGAAACCGGATATCTGTTTCGCGGCGAAATTCGGGACATAAGACTGATCGGATGTTCGCAAGCCAGCATCTTGTCGAAGTCAGCGGTGCTCTCAAACGCTGTCAGACCATCGGCTGGAGTCAGATGGGTTTAACATTCCCGTGTCGTCTCGCGCCTATATGCATTTTCACTCCCACTTTCAGCTGCGCGGGATGGAAAGGCTTGGTGATGTAGTCTACTGCGCCCACTTTGAACCCTTTCGTTTCGGCAGCCACTTCACCTAAGCCGGTGATGAATATGACCGGAATTTCTTTCGTTTGATTGTCTGCTTTCAACCGCCGGCATACTTCGAATCCATCGATACCTGGCATCATTGCATCCAGGAGAATCAAATCTGGCATATTGCGGCCAGCAGACTCCAGGCCAGTCACGCCGTCGGATGCAAAAATGACCTCGTAGTCTTTCTCCAAGGTGGCGGCAATAAACATTATTTCCAGGTACTCGTCATCGACTAACAGGATGCAAGGTCGTCGCCTTGAAGGTGTGAAAGGTGCGACACCGGGCAATTGCAGCGAGGATGTATTGGGCGATTTCATCAAAGGTGAGGCACCGTTAACCGGGCTTTGGTTCCGAGCTTCAAAGACGGCGATATCAGGAAGGCGCTGTGCCATAGGGTTCCTCGCAATCATCATCGGCACAATTCCGTTCGTCGTTCACTTTGGCAGGGATACAGTTCAGGAAGGCCTGCTATTCATTTCGCTCCATTACTGGCGTGAGGACGTTCGCATCCGTTAACACGCCACCAGCGCGCGACGCCCCGTGACAGCCCGCAAGAAAGTGAAATTGGATAAATAAAACGAAAAGAATAGTCAACAGTTTGCGCTTATATGCCGATAGTAGGGACGCACTGTTCGCAAATTAGAGTACCCGGCCATTAGAAGCCGACGTTCGCGCGGGTACGGCAACTGCTTTCTGCGGGCCAATGCGACGTCCAGTAAGCAGAACACTTGAATTGCGTCCGGAAACTCGGTGGCCGAGACTGCAGCCGATGAGGTAGCGGAAGATGACTAAAGAACAACGGCGCCACGCTCGCATTGAATGCACGGGCGATGCCGACGTTCAAGTGGTCCCAAGTGCGTCGCGCTGCCCTGCCAAGGTCGTGAATCTAAGTGCCGGAGGATGCCTGCTTGTACTGAAGCAGCCGCAATCCCTCACACAAGACACGGTCGTCGAACTAACGTTCACTATCAACAACCTACTCTTTCGAGCGCCCGGGCAGGTAAAAGCAAAGCGATCGGATACTGTGATCGGCTTTCAATTCTCATCGCTCAGCGATGGTCTGCGAAGACAACTTGAGACGCTGCTTCAGCAGCTGATCGAGTGCCTTCCAGCCAGGAGTTCACTGCGAGGATCGGGAGAGCAACGACGTTACCCGCGTATTGAGTGCACAGGTCCTGCGGCAGTCCAAATCGCGGTAGGTGAGGAAAGCTGCCCTGCCACAATCGTAAATCTCAGTCCGGGGGGATGTCTGATGCATTTGCGGAAGCCGCAACGACTCTCACAAGACATGCTGGTTGAGTTAACGTTCGATATCAACCACCTTCCATTTCGAGTGCAGGGCCAGGTAAAAGCAATTCGAACGGGCACCGCGATAGGCTTTCAATTCCCCCACCTTAGCGAGAGAGTTCGAAACCGGCTCGAAGATTTGATGAAGGAGCTTATGGAGAACATTGTGAGGCGTCAGGCCGCCCGCAAAAGAACCTGACCTAGGGACTTTCGTTGAGCGTATGTCTTATGGGAATAATCAAGGTAGAATCGTTCTTGCTCACCCTCCCAAGTTTTATTTATTGGACGTATTCGGCCGCTTTGGGCAAGCTCTGAGAAATTAGGCCACGTTCCTCAAGAAGATGCTCTAACCCATCAAGAACAAGGGGATCCCACCACCCTTTTCCCACTTCTTCCCTCATCGTTCGAATTGCGTCGGTGCTTGACATCGCGCATTTGTATGGTCGAACTGACTTTAGAGCATCGTATACGTCGACAACCTGCAAGATCCTGGCCGTAATGGGAATGTCGTCTCCTCGAAGCCCGTCCGGGTAGCCGGATCCATCACGTTTTTCATGATGATGCCGGATAATCGGCAGAGCCAGGCGAAATGATCTCAGTGGGGCACAGATACGCTCCCCCACGGCCGGGTGCTCGCGCATCAGGCGCCATTCTTCGCTGGAGAGCGGACCCGGCTTGAGTAGCACCGCATCCGGTATATTGATTTTCCCAATGTCATGCACCACCCCAGCGAGCCTGAGTGCCGATACCTGCTCCGCATTGAGTCCCAGATTTAGGCCTAAGCTCATAGAAAGGGCGGAGATGCGCTCACAATGACCATGCGTGCCCGGATCCCTGCCTTCTATGATTCGAGCCAGCATGAAGAGAACGGATTCAGCTCGCTCTAGTTCATCGGTCCTGTGCTTTAAACGTAAAAGCGATCTGACACGCGCAAGCAACTCGATCCGATCCACGGGCAGAGTCAGCAAATCGTCCCCGCCGGAGCGGATACTCTCGATGCGACTTTCCTTATCGGACAGCGCTGTAACAAACACGACAGGGGTCAGGTAGATTAAAGGATTTGTTTTGATTTCGCGGCAGACTTCAAAGCCGCGCTTACCTGGCATCATGATATCCAGGAGAACGAGATCGATCTGCAATTCATGCAGCGCACTGAGCGCATCTTCCCCGTTTGCAGCCGTTATAACATTGTGTCCGTCATCAATCAGAGTATCCCGAAGAAACTCACGGTTGGGAGCCTGGTCATCAACGACCAGGATGGTGGCTCCGGATGTTTGTGCCGCTGACTGTTCCATGCCTCCCCACTATCGGCACGCGCCATGTGTTGCGATAGGAAATAATGGAAAACCTGAGTTTGCTGATCGGTGCAGTGAAGCAGGTCCAGTCCCAGTCGCGCTCGACATCCTCAAACGGTCGGTAGCTTTGCCGGAGTGTCGTCTTTGATTGCATAGTCGCTTCAGTACTTCGTTGAAATGAATCCTGTTTTGAGCCGATAGAAGGGCAGCATGAATGACCAATCCAGCCCGGCAGGCAAGAGTGTCTTCAATCAGGGCGCAATTGGCTTGATGCCGTCGATTATGGCGCTTCGACCCACCGGTGGTGGAGGGATTGCCACGGCAAATACCATTAGAGATTCATTCGAAATGGACTCGCGGGTGTCAAACTCCGCACAGATGCCACATATTGAGGTTCCCGTCCTTGTATTGGCACGCCCCAGCATCCTGGTGGTCGATGATGAGGTCTTGTACAGGGAATTGATTGCCGACATCCTGGGAGACGAGTACGAGATTCTACTCGCGCCTAGTGGCATGGCAGCGTTGGAGATTGCGTCAAACAAGGTTCCTGACATAATCCTGCTGGATGTGGTGATGCCGGGTATCGATGGATACGAAGTCCACAAGCGCTTGAAAGCCGATCGTCGAACCTGTGAGATCCCAGTCATCTTCATCAGCGGGCTGGGCGAAGTTGCGGATGAAACGAAGGGTCTGACACTGGGCGCGGTCGACTATATCACCAAGCCCATCAACGCCGAACCGGTAAGAGCGCGAGTGAAAACGCATATCACGCTCAAACTGGCGCAGGACAAGTTGACCGAGTTGGCTGAAACCGATGGTCTGACGGGCCTGGCGAACCGCTCTCACTTTGACAAGATGCTGGCCTATGAGTGTGCCCGGCATATGCGATCCAAAAAGGAATTGTCATTAATCATGCTTGATATCGATCATTTCAAGACCGTAAACGACACCTACGGCCATGTACGCGGCGACCAATGCCTCCGGGAGATTGCGCGAGCTTTATCCAAAGCCCTTCCCCGCACAACTGATCTCGTGGCTCGCTATGGCGGCGAGGAGTTCGTCGCGCTTTTGCCTGAAACATCCCTCAAAGACGCCGTGATGCTCGCCGATAGAGTCCGGAGTTGTATAAGTGACCTTGAGTTGCCGCACCCAGACTCAAACACGGGGTACGTCACTGCCAGTCTTGGCGTCGTTAGCGGCAGGCTTCTTACTGGCACTTCGATTATGGACGTCGTCCATGCAGCCGACATCGAGCTCTATGCTGCCAAGGCTGGAGGCCGCAATCGTGTGAGTTCTCGTGCGATAGACAGGTATGGGCTGACGCACTAAAGCAGCCATGCCCGTAGTTCGAGGCGGAAATTGGAGGTGAGGCCGGCCGGGCGAGCGCCGGTATCGCCTGTCTGGCAGAGCTTACAACCAGAAGTTTCCGCAAATTGCATCGGTATCCCCAAGAATCTTCAATCCTCTCTCTGAAATCACTCCAGAAAACAGTCGATAAGGCCCCATGAGTAATAATCTCGGCCCGGCCGCTCGACTGATTAACCGCATACTCCAGGACAGATTGCCGGCCATGCCGCGCCTGGCTGTGACGCTTCCGATCGTCGCCATGGCGATTCTGGCATCGACGCTGGTGTTCCGGGTTGAGTTACTCAAAATGGCCCCGGAGCGGATCGACCAAACATACTACTTGCTGGCAAGCGTTACCTGCCTCCTGATCGCGCTTGGGATTGGCATTGGCATTGTTATTTTCTTCAGGCGCCACCGGAGACCTTCGGTATTAGAGGCGGCCAAAGAGGCAGCTCGGCGAAGCGATGAAGACTTGCGGCGCATGGTTTGGGGAGTCAGGGATTACGCAATCCTGATGCTCGATCCCGAGGGCCGGATAGTCACCTGGAACGAAGGCGCGGAGAGGATCAAGGGGTATCGCGCCGAGGAGATCATAGGCCGCAACTTTTCAGCGTTCTACCCGGCGGAAGTTGTAGCGCAAGGCAAACCTTCACTAGAACTAAAGATCGCGACGGAAAAGGGACGCTTTGAGGAGGAAGGCTGGCGCGTGCGCAAAGACGGGTCCCAGTATTGGGCCAGCGTGGTCATTACCGCGTTGCGCGATGAAAATGGCCGTCTTTCCGGTTTCGCCAAGATCATTCGAGACATCCCCAAACCAAAAGCGACAGAAAAGGCCTTCCTCACCGCTGAGGCATTGCGGAAGGCGATTTTCAATAGCGCCAATTTCTCGAAGATTGCAACCGATGCGAAGGGTATCATTCAGATTTTCAACGTTGGCGCTGAGCACATGCTGGGCTACAAGGCCGAGGACGTAGTGAACAAAATCACGCCCGCCGACATATCCGATCCGCAGGAGATTATTAAGCGTGCTCAATCGCTCAGCACAGAACTTGGCACTCCGATTGAACCCGGCTTTGAAGCCCTGGTGTTCAAGGCCTCCCGCGGCATTGAAGACATTTATGAGCTGACCTATATTCGAAAAGATGGCAGTCGATTCCCGGCGGTCGTGTCGGTCACAGCCCTGCGCGATGCTCAGGGGGAGATCATCGGCTACCTGCTGATCGGAACGGACAATACGGCTCGCAAGCAAGCGGAAGAGGCTCTGCTCAAGACGGGGGCTTTGCAGAAGGCAATCTTCAACAGCGCCAATTTTTCAAGCATCGCCACGGATGCGAAGGGCGTCATTCAGATCTTCAACGTCGGAGCCGAACGCATGCTTGGTTACGCGGCTGACGACGTGGTGAACAAGATCACGCCCGCCGACATCTCCGATCCGCAGGAGCTAATCGCACGTGCTGAATCGCTTAGTGTAGAGCTCGGAACTCAGATTGCACCGGGCTTCGAAGCCATGTCATTCAAGGCGTCCCGCGGCATTGAGGACAACTACGAGCTAACGTATATCCGCAAGGACGGAAGCCGCTTCCCAGCGGTCGTGTCCGTCACCGCTTTGCGTGAAGCTCAGGACGCTGTGATCGGCTTTCTGCTGATTGGTACGGACAATACCGCTCGCAAACGAGCGGAAGCGGCGCTGCTCAAAGCGGGAACATTGCAAAGCGCCATCTTCAACAGTGCTAACTTCTCAAGTATCGCCACCGACGCAAGCGGTGTCATTCAGATCTTCAACGTAGGCGCCGAGCGCATGTTGGGCTTCAGGGCCGAGGACATGTTGAACAAGATCACCCCGGCAGACATCTCGGATCCACAGGAGCTGATCGAGCGTGCGCAAGCGCTCAGCGCAGAACTCGAGACACCGATAGCACCCGGATTCGAGGCCCTGGTTTTCAAGGCTTCACGTGGTATTGAAGATATCTACGAGCTGACCTACATTCGGAAGGATGGCAGCCGGTTCCCAGCCGTCGTATCCGTCACGGCCCTGCGCGATGTCCAGGGTGAAATCATCGGTTATCTGCTGATTGGCACAGACAACACGGCTCGCAAGCGGATCGAGGAAGAGCAGAAGCAACTTGGTCAGCGGCTGCGCGATCATCAGTTCTATACTCGCTCCCTTTTCGAAGCTAATGTCGATGCGCTGATGACCACCGATCCGGGCGGAATCGTCACCGATGTCAATAGGCAAATGGAATCGCTCACCGGCTGTACTCGTGACGAGCTGATTGGTGCACCGTTCAAGAATTACTTCACTGATCCGGAGCGAGCCGAGGCCGGCATCCGTCTCGTGTTGAATGAAAAGAAAGTGACTGACTACCAGTTGACCGCACGCAACAGAGACGGCAAGAAAACCGTGGTGTCTTACAACGCGACCACCTTCTACGATCGAGATCGGAAGCTGCAAGGAGTATTCGCCTCGGCGCGCGACATTACTGAGCGAAAGCAACACGAGGATTCGTTGCGCGAGGCATCCCAAAATGCCGAAAGGGCTAACCGCGTCAAATCCGATTTCCTCGCTAACATGAGCCACGAGATCCGCACGCCCATGAACGCGATCATTGGCATGACGCGCCTGGCCTTGCGCAAGAACCCGGATGCAAGTCAGCTCAACTATTTGACGAAGATCGACAATGCGGCTCAGTCCCTGCTGAGCATCATCAACGATATCCTGGATTATTCGAAGATTGAAGCAGGCAAAATGCAATTGGAACAGATAGCGTTTTCGCTCGACGAGGTGCTGAACAATCTCAATGACATCGTCCGCGAAAAGGCAGAGCAGAAGGGCATCGAGATTGTATTCTCGATGGCCAACGAGACTCCGCACTATCTGAAGGGCGATCCTCTTCGGCTAGGGCAAATACTCATCAACCTGGTCAACAACGCCATTAAGTTTACTGAAGTGGGCGAAGTTATCGTCGAGGTGAAAGTCGATGAAGGGTCAGGAGACAGGAGACAACTCAGGTTCTCGGTTCGTGATACAGGAATCGGCATGAGTTCCGAGCAAGTCTCAAACCTGTTTCGGTCGTTCAACCAGGCAGACACGTCGACTACACGCAAGTATGGTGGGACGGGGTTGGGACTTGCCATCACCAAACAACTGTGCGAATTGATGCAGGGTACCCTGGAGGTTGAAAGCGAGCCTGGCAAAGGGAGCACATTCCTCTTCACTGCAACCTTCTGCGTGGCTGCAGCCGGGTTACCTTTAAAGGCAGGGGCACGAAAGCGCGATCTGCTGAATAAGACAGTTTTGATTGTCGATGACAGCGAGAACGCCCGCGATGTGCTGATCGAAATGCTGCATGCCAACGGCTTTGGCGCGAGAGCAGTCCCGTCGGGTGAAGAAGCACTCTCAGCAATTACCCTTGCATCGGAGGCTGGCCACCCGTTCGATTTAGTTCTCATGGACTGGCGCATGCCTGGTATGGATGGAATTGAAACTTCCCGGCGAATCAAGGCTGATTCTGCAACTTCCCGCTCGCCAGCCATATTGATGGTTTCAGCATTTGAGCGCGATGAAACAACGAGCGGCAAGGCCAATCATGAGTTGGAGGGTTTCCTCGTCAAACCCGTGAACGAGTCACTGCTCATCGACAAGATTGCTACTATTTTCGGTGTCAAAAACGACCTTTCGAACTCAGATTTGCGGCCTGCGCCTGGATACTTTCCCGCCGAGTTGGCAGGTCGTCGGGTACTACTGGTCGAGGACAACGAGGTAAACCGGGATCTCGCCACCGAATTGCTAGGCGATCTCGGTATTCTCGTGACGATCGCGGTTAACGGTCGCGACGGAGTAGATCGAGTAACCGGAGAGCCGTTCGATCTGGTGCTGATGGACATCCAAATGCCGGTCATGGACGGATTGACGGCAACAAAATTGATTCGCACCGATGATCGCTTCGTCAATCTTCCGATCCTCGCCATGACGGCCCACGCCATGAGCGGCGACCGCCAAAGAAGTCTCAACGCCGGAATGAATGACCACATCACCAAGCCAATCGATCCCAATCGGCTGCTGGCGGCGCTTATCCGGTGGATGCCGGAGAAGATCGGGAAGAAACCGGAGCCACAAGTGGAACTAGTGAAGCACGCGGCTCCCGAGTATGGCTTACCGGAGCAACTTCCTCCATTCGACATTCCGGCCGCCCTTGCGCGCATCGGCAAGCCTATGCTGGTTCGCAAGTTGATGCTGGGATTTCGCGATCTATACAAAAGTGCAGGATTCGAACTACGCGAGCATATCGCAAAAGGGAGAGTCGAAGACGCAGAACGACTCGCCCACTCAATCAAGGGTGTTGCCGCGATGTTGGAAGCGAAAGATCTCACTGAAGTTGCAGCCTCGATCGAGCATGCCTTCCGCACGGGACAACTTGAAGGCTTGAGTTCGCTGGTCGATAACTTTGAGGAGGCACTTGCGCCAGCTATCGCCGCGGCCGATTCATTGGATCAGAGGATCGTAGCAACACCCGAACCACTGACTCAGCTAACATGTCCGTAGGATTCGGCAGAAGTGCGCTCAAACTCAGATGACGATCATCACAACGCATGTCCGATGATGCAGAACAGGTTCACGATTAGCCGTGCAATCGGACTCCGTGCTTCGCGAGCCGTCGCTCCCAAATCTTGAAGCTATCCGCCTAATCTTCGGTCTGTCGAAGACCCGGGTTCCGTTTTTCCCAACCCGACAATCGAATATAACGCGCCCAGAGACTTTCAAGCTACGCTCCTTACCTGGACATCCGGCTTGAAATGCCGATAAGGCAGAATGCGGTGGCCTCATTTAATGAAGTATGGGCGACTAATCCTTGTCGCAGAATTCGTGGCGTGTCTGTTTTCTGGCTGGACGCTCAACGCACAAAGTCAGAGCGATCCGGGCGCGATGTCATTGAGCATCGAAGAACTGACACACGCCAAAGTTTTTAGCGCTTCGAAACACTTGGAAGATTCGCGTCAGGCCCCTTCGTCGGTCAGCACGATTACCGCTGAGGACATTCGACGGTATGGCTGGCGGACGCTTGGCGACGCGTTGAGCAGTCTCCGCGGCTTTTACACATCCTATGACCGCGACTACACCTACCTGGGAGTGCGGGGCATTCTACGGCCGGGAGACTACAATTCGCGCGTCCTGTTGCTGGTAAACGGCCACCGAATGAATGACGACGTATTCGATAACGCATTTATTGGTACAGAGTTTGCGTTGGATCTCGATCTGATTGATCATATCGAAGTCGTCCGTGGCCCGAGTTCCTCCTTGTTCGGCACCAACGCTTTATTCGGAGTGATCAACGTGATCACCCGCCACAACGTTTCCGGCACTTCGATTGAACTCTCGGGAGACACTTCCTCATTTCTAGGACGTACCGGAAGGCTGAATACCACCATCCAAAAAGGCCAACTGTCCGGCATTTTCTCTGGGAGCCTCTATCGCAGCGCCGGTCAGCCCCGGCTCTTCTTTCCCGAATTCGCATCACCGGCAACGAACAATGGGTGGGCCGTGGACGTCGACGGCGACCGCTTCGAGCACGCTTTTGGCGACCTGCAGTATGGAAACTTCCGCATCCATGGCCTGTACTCGACGCGGGTGAAGATTATCCCGACAGGGTCCTTTGGAGCGAACTTCAATGACCCAACCAATCGGTCTACTGACTCCCGCGCCTATGTCGAGATGAGCTATCATCGCGCGGTTTCTCTCGGCGACATTGATATTCGTGGCTACTACGACTGGTACGGCTTTCTGGGCATCGCCGCATTCGGTGGACTTACTCCTCCCAACCGCCTTGTGGGGAAAACCTTTGGGGGCGCCCATTGGGTCGGGACCGAGGCCAGCCTGAACCGCCAGATCGGCCGGCATCGGATCATTATTGGAGCTGACTACGAGCACGACATCAGAATCTTGCAGGAAAACGATTGGGTAGGCCAACCTGCGAGTTTCGTGGATCGCCGGCAACCTTCGCGTGCGGCACTCTATGGAGAAGGGGAACTGAACCTTATTCCAAAACTCTCTATTCGCTTGGGTGCAAGGTTGGATTGGTTCAGTCTTTACGGGACCTCGCTCAGCCCGCGCATTGCGATTGTCTACTCGCCAGATTCTCGAACGACCGTGAAGTATATATATGGCCGGGCGTTCCGCGCACCAAACGTCTATGAAAATTATTACTCGGACGGAATCGTTTTGGAGGCACCGACCACACTTCTGAAGCCGGAAACCATAGGGACTAATGAGGTCATTCTTGAACGGGGCCTCAGTTCCTGGTTGCAGGTAACTGTGGATGCGTCATACAACCATCTGCAAGACCTGATCGACCAGGTGCCCGATCCCACCACGGGTCTTTCGCACTTTGTCAACGTCGGCCGGGACCGGGGACGGAACCTTGAGGTGGAGCTGGAGGCAAAGCGAACCTCCGGCCTCGCGGTGCGTGCCAGTCTTTCCATGGCTGATACATCTAACAGCACTCTGCTTACGAACTTGGAAAACTCGCCCAGGAAATTGGTCAAGATCAACGGCACTGTTCCACTTTCACGCTTCTTTTTTGGCGCTCTGGAATCACGCTATATCAGCGCGCAGCAAAGCTATCAGGGCACCCGAGTTCCACCCGCATTTCTTACCAATGCCACCTTGTCCACCGGTCCGGCGTTGCGAGATTGGGAAATCTCGGCCAGCTGTTACAACGCGTTAAATAATGGCAGGTTTGATCCAGCCGGCCCAGCGCTTGAGCAACCCGAGATCCGTCAGGACGGAAGGACCTTCCTCTTCAAAGTCTCCCGCAGCCTGTCCTTTGAGCATTCCACCAAGTGAGCCGACGCCGCATGGAGTCCACGTTGCATCCACCTGGCATGAGGCTCTCGTGCCTTGCGGCCGGGATTGCCGCGTGGACCCGTGTAAACAAATTCTGCTGCCTCCTGGTTTTTTTGGCAGCCTCACTTCTCGGGTCATTTCTGAACGCCCAGGAGCTCGATGAGCGCGCAATCAGGGTCGCGTACGTTTACAACCTGACAAAGTATGTGGACTGGCCAAGTGCCGGGAATCAGTTAGTCGTGTGCTATGTCGGTGATGGTCCCATGGGAGAGGCATTGGAGAAGATGCTTGCCGGAAAGACCAGCGAATCAAGGCTGATTCGAGTTGTGCTCTCGCCCAACGACGACGACTTGGATAAATGCGATGTCGTGTATGTTGCCTATTCTTCTCCCTTGAAGGTTCACGCAACACTGGACCACCTGCGTAACAAGAGTGTGTTGACCCTGGGGGATTCCGTGTCATTCCCGAAAAACGGTGGAATGATCGGACTTGTCAGGGTGGGGCAACAGGTGCAGATGATAGTCAACCTGGATGCAATACAGAGAACGCGGCTAAAGATCAGCTCACGAGTTCTGAATCTGGCAACCATCGTGCATGACGGACCTGAGGCGAGGAACTGAGATGCAGCCAGTCTGGAACAATACTTTCGCCCACAAGATCACGCTGGCCTCGTTGTTGGCCACCTGCATTTCCGTGGGAACCCTGACGACTGCGTTTCTAGTTCTGGATAGCATCAGTTCACGAGGTTCCCTGGATGCGCATCTGTCAACCCTCGCAGACGTCGTGGGGAAGAATTCAACAGCAGCTCTGAATTTCAGGGATCAAGCCGCTGCTATTGAGGTCTTGGGGGCTCTTCGCGCCGAGCCATCGCTCGTCACCGCCTGTCTTTATGATTCTTCCAACTCTCTGTTTGCTCAATACGAGCGTGACTCAAGAACACAGACCTGTCCGAAGGACCGTAAAGAGGTCCTCGCTCCCAGCCGGGATTTCCCAAGCGTTACCCGGTCAGTATCGCACCGCGACGAATTCCTGGGAAGCGTTGTTCTAATCTCTGATGTGCAGGAATTGAAAAGACGACGGGAACTACTGCTTCTATCGGCAGGCATCTTACTTGTACTCGCGCTCTCCATCGGCGGGGCCTTCGGCTTACTATTGCGGCGCAAGATATTGAAACCGATTTCCGATCTTTTCCTGGCAATGAAAAGAGTTCAAGTGGAACGCGCATACAGCGCACGGGTCTCAGTTTCCGGCAGCGATGAGATAGCTCATCTCGGGATCGGTTTCAATGCCATGCTAAGTGAACTGGAGCGGAGAGAAGCGGAGAAGATTGAAGTCGCGGCGCAGTTGGAACTCCAGGCCCATACCGACGCCCTCACTGGGCTACCCAATCGCAGACTGTTTGGTGAACGACTTGCTCTAACTCTTGCCGCGGCGGATCGAGGGTTGCTCACTGTGGCAATGTTATATATCGATCTCGATGGATTCAAGCTCGTCAATGACAGCTTAGGGCATCTAATTGGGGATTCGTTACTCATCGAGGTAGCTGCACGCTTTAGCGCACGTGTTCGGAAGTCCGATACGCTAGCTCGACTCGGGGGAGATGAATTTACCGTAATCCTCAGCAACCTGCACGACGAAGAGGAAGCGATGCTTGTGGGGAAGACGCTGCTCGATACCCTGGCGCAGCCCTTCGATATAGAGGGCCATCTGCTCACGATCAGCGCCAGCATTGGTATCAGCATTTATCCGGCAAACGCCCATGACGACTCTGAGTTGATGCAACAGGCTGACGGCGCCATGTACGCCGCTAAGCGAAATGGCAAGAACCAGGCCATGTACTTCACACCGGACCTTGGCATTCAGGTTCGGGAACGGCTCAACCTCGAAAACCAGCTTCGCTACGCGCTTGCGCAAGGCGACATTCATTTGGTTTACCAGCCCGAATTCGATGTCTTATCAGGTCGGTTGGTCCGGTTTGAGGCATTGGCGCGCTGGAATCATGCCACCCTGGGAGCGATCGCTCCCGACAAATTCATCCCCGTTGCAGAGGAAAGCGGGCTGATCATACCAATGGGCGCTTACATTCTGGAGCAAGCCTGCATTGAGGCGATGAAGTGGCAGCCCCTTGCTTCTTATCCGATACAAGTGGCAGTGAACGTTTCCAGTATTCAATTTCGCCGCATCACGTTCCTGGACGAAGTGGCCGATATCCTGCAACGGACTGGGCTGAGACCTGATCTGTTACAGCTTGAGCTCACCGAGTCGGTCATGATTGATGGTATTTCTTCCACTGCCACGAAAATGGAACAGCTGAAGGACCTGGGTGTTAGCTTCGCTATCGACGACTTTGGGACCGGATACTCTTGTCTCAGTTATTTACCGTCGCTACCGTTCGATGCGCTCAAGATCGATCGATCTTTTGTCAAGACGTGTCATTCGAGTTCTGAAGGCAGGATACTGGTGCAGTCGCTGATTACCCTCGCGCAGAATATTGGTTTGCGCGTGATCGTCGAAGGGGTGGAAAGTACAGACCAATTAGCAGTGATAAAGAGCCTGGGAGGAAACGAGGTGCAGGGCTATTTGCTTGGGCGTCCAAATTCGAATCCGACATCCATCATCCTCTCGCATTGCGATAGAGAAAAACAGGCAACTGCTGAACCGAAACGTCAACCAGGAGAAAGCCTGCCGTTTTTCGCCGTAGAGATAGCAACCGTTCCCCTCTGAGCCGAAGCAAATCATAGAGCGTTCCGCACGACGGCAGTCTCCCGGCCGAGCGCGCAACAGGATTCACTGTCCAACTTACTTCATTTATAAGGACGGCAGTAATGCCTGAATGCGAATTGTGTGGGACAAATCGACAGACGCCAGTGCTCCAATGCAGAGATCGGATAGGCCTTTAGAATGACGCGTTGCGTTGGCATGGGCGATGAACAACTCGACGATCCCTTCGCCGAACTCTTCATCGTTCTGGTTTGTAAGAGTGGGAATTCCATTGGTGCGGTGCAATTCGGTCATGTTCATTGGCGACTACATCCTTTTCTCTTGGGAAACAAATCTCAACTCGGCGCCCCAGCGAACTCCGTCGCGTTGTATTAGATCTGCATTAGAACGATTAATTGTCATTTCGTGGCGCATCCAGGCAAGAGTTCAACGGTAATCCTCCGCGCGCATAGTCTTCCAGCGCTGCGCGGCTCAGAATTGTCATCATGGAACCTTGAACAGCCACCAGGCGGCGATTCTTGAAGTTAGTTAGCGTGCGCGTCACAGTTTCCCGCAATGTGCCCATGAAGCCGGCGATCTCAAGATGTGTCAGTGAAAAGCGCAGGTGACTACCGGAGTCCCTCACTGGGGAGATATCGCTCCAATCCAGTAGCAGTCGCAGTCGCGCTAGTTTTCCTGATGCAGAAGAAGAAAGCCCCAAATTGAGCTGGTTTTTTGCTCCCAAGGTGTAGAGCGGTTTCTCCCCACTCCTTGCACAGTTCAACCACCCACGGGTCGGCGAGCCGTCCATCCAGGGTTAGCTTGATCAAGCTTTCTTGCTCATAAACTGTATTCCTCAGAGCCATGCCTACTCACATGCACGCGTCGGGCCAAACGGGTTTGCCGTCGGCTTGCAAACAACTCGCACTATGAAAGGAAGGGACCTACACCAAACCGACCATTGTCGACGCTCGAGTCTTGCTCACCCGCTGCCTATTCCGTTGCCTTTTTCCTGAGGTAGGTAACAAGCTCGAATACTTCATCAGGGTTATTGACAACAAAGCTGTCGGCGACAGGTGGAGTCTTGTCGGCTCGGACTTTGCTAAGCGCTGCATGCAGACCAACTTCCACCACCGCCAGTTTCTGGTTCTCTAACGCTGGCTTCAGTTCCAATATGGTGTTCATTACGCGCGTAGCACCAACCTCGCTGGTGAAGAAGCGGATCGGCCGTCGACCGGGGAAGCGATGGTCGGGAATAGCGAGGTATTTTCCACTCTTG
>Ga0302278_10001778_pt1 | contig 25913 bp, 25 predicted proteins | sample III_Bog_N3_2_FD_194543 | JGI IMG/M metagenome (GOLD analysis project Ga0302278, IMG submission 194543) | Peat permafrost microbial communities from Stordalen Mire near Abisko, Sweden - III_Bog_N3_2 | ecosystem: Environmental > Terrestrial > Soil > Wetlands > Peat | place: Sweden: Abisko... | reverse complement strand
GCCCCCGCCCGATCCGTCCCTGCTGGCGTCGGAGCTGAACTTCGACATCTACGCCTATATCTGCGGCCTCAACTTCATGGTCTCAAGCGTGCGCGAGAGTCTGGCCGGCTTCGGCTGGCACCGCAAGCAGATCGTCTTCGAGAGATACGACTAACGCTGGCGGTTGGCGGGCCTGGGGTGAACCCCTTCGCTATCCTTGCTGCGGGTGCCCCATGTCTGGATTTTCAGACATGGGATAGTTCAACCCTTGATCCCCCGAACCGGGTTTCCCCAATCGGCTTCGTGTTCCACAGCGCCGGAGAAATGGTCACCTGCCGTCTACAGGTTCTCCTGTATCTTCATCACAAAGCAAGTCACGGTTTTGTCGCCTGGCACCAGCATCTGATGCGGCACACCCGCCGGGACGTGCGCAACATCCCCGGCCCTCAACTCCTGGCGCGTGCCGCCTTCGACCGAGACGCCGCGCACCTCTCCCGGCCCAATTTTCTTTGCCCCGGCCACTGCGCCGCCGGTCACCAGGGTGGCGCGGCCTTCCAGCACATAAAAGAGATCGGCGAAGTTCTCATGCAGCTCGGCCTGGCCGTCGCGGCTGCGGAACGAAAGCATCGTGAAGTGCCGCGGATACTCTTTGAGCGTCTCGCTGGCCGATCCGTCCCCCTGGCGGGCAAGCTTGTGCAGATAAGCCGCCCGCTCCAGCAGAACTGCGGAGGACCAATGATCCAGGTGCGGCGTCGAGTCCTTTTGCTGAATCAGCGGGCCTGGCGGCTCCGCATCGATCTTCTTCAAGATTTGCTTCGATAAAGTGTCCATTATTTCGTTCCCCTCGCCGAAGTCTGCCACAAGTGCTCGGATCAACTTCCTGGGCTGCGCCAGCATCTCATCGGGGACTGGGTATGCCGCTGAGAAACTCGAAGTCTCGGGTTGACTGCCGAGGAGCGCGCCTCCGATGCCCCTTTATTTTGCGCCCATTTCGGCGCGGCTGATGCGGAGCCAATTCAGGGCACCGTGCATTTTGTTCAAGGCGTTAGTGCGAAGTTTCATCAACAGCCTGGTGCTTCCTTTTTCTGGAGCTGCCGGAGAACGATCACGATTCCCAAGGCCGTGAGCACGCTGACCAGGGCAAAGAGAAACGCGCTCGAGTAGCCGTAACGTCCAATGACCATGCCGGCCAGAGGCCCTGTCAGGAAGAAAGAAACATCCGCAAAAGCAGTGTAGACGCCGAATGCCGTGCCCCGATTGTTTTCCGTCACATTTTTGACCGCTTCGACGCCCAGAGAAGGAAAAACAAGCGAAAAGCCAAGGCCGGCAAAGGCTGCGCCTGCAAAGGCCATCCACGGCGCAGATGCTTGCCACAGCAGGACCATGCCCACGGATTCGACCGACAGGCAGACCATGCCCATGTTGAATCCGCCGTAGCGGTCAATGGTATCGATGAAGAGCAGCCGCGCCAGAATAAAGCCGCCGCCAAACGCTGTCAGGCACAGCGCCGCCCCGCTCCAATGGCGGCTGGCATAAAAGAGCGTGATGAATGTGGCCAGGATGCTATAACCAATTCCGCCCAGAGCCAGCCCCATGCCATGCGGCGCCACGCGGAGAAGTACGCTTCGGAACGGAAGGTGCTCGCCGGGAGGTGCAAGCGCGGGAGTTTTCCTGAAGGCCAGCGCAAGGCTGATTGCCCCAATGAGCATGGTCAGCAGGCCCAGCGAAGCCAGGCCCCACTGCAAATCGAGCACCACCCCGAGCGGCGCACCCAGCGCCATGCCGCCGTAGGTGCTGATGCCATTGAACGAGATGACCTTGGCCGTATGCTCCGGGCCGGCGCTGGTGATCCCCCACAGCGTGGACCCCGTTGAGCCTAGACTCTCGCCCACGCCCAGAACCAGCCGGCTCAAAATGAGCAAAGAAATGCTGAGCATCGCATTGAAGTGCATCGCTGCGGCAGCCGCCACCAGCAGCGCGCCGCTCATCGTGCAGGCTCCCATCCCCCACTGAACCGAGACTTTGGCGCCGGCGCGGTCTGAGATGCGCCCCGCCCAAGGGCGGCTCACCAGCGTCGCGATGTATTGCACGCTGATAACCAGCCCGGCCAGCGTCGCGCTGTAGCCCATGCGCAGGTGGACATACGGCGGCAGAACCGCGAGAGGAAGCCCGACGGATAAATAGACAACAAAAGTGAAGTAAGTAAAGCCGAGAATATGCCGTGTGCCGCCCTTTGAGGCAGTCGCAGCCGGTGCGGGCAAAACGGCAATGGCAGAAGTTTCCATTCTTCGGTATTTAGGCCCATTGTGAGGCGTGGTCAGTCCACAGTATACCGGAAGTGTGCGTTGCCGGTCTCATCAGACGCCTGCAACGTTTGTCTCATGTCAAATGCGTGAGCCGAAGACGTGGGTTGTGGCTGAGTCGATGACAAAAGCCTGGAAGCGCCCGCCGGTTAGGCCCTGTTTGTTCAGTACGGCGCAACGGCAACGTCCGTCTCAGAAAAATCGCTTCCTTTGAAGAGAAGCTCGTCGCCCGTCTCCATGGCCAGCGCATAGGCCATGCAATCGCCAAAGTTGAGCTTTGCAGGGTGGCGGCCCTTGCCGTAGCGCTTGAACGCTTCGCGAGCCAGACGCGCCTGAGACTCGGTGAAGGGGGCAATCTCCATGCGGCTTCGAGCCACGTACTGGTCAAGATCTCGCAGACCAGCTTCTCCGCTCCGCCCGAGAACGAGCATGGAAGCTTCAAGGAAGCAGCTAGCAGGTAGCAGACAAACAGAACTCTTCGAAATAGCGATCGTAAGCCGAAGCGCCTCCGGCTCCTTTTGCAAGATAGCTACGAGAGCGGACGAATCGGCAATCATGAGGGCAGCCCGTTCTCATCCCATCCCATGATTTCATCTTCTGAACGCGTATCGAGGACCGGCAATGAAGCGCAGTGATCAGCAATCGCCATCAAATCGGCAATGAGAGTCTGCCTGTCGTCCTGTTTTCGCCTTTGCCGTTCCAGCCGCTCCCGCATCGCAACGATTACCGCAACGGTGATGGTCTCCCCGGTGGTGGCGGCAAGCTGCCGGGCGAGGCGGTCGGCTTCGGGAGCTTTGATGCTCAGCGCCATGGTACCTGACCTCCTGATTGTCTACCTATCTATACGATAGCACAGCATTGGAATCGACTTTCCCCCAGACAATGCTCCTTGCCGAGCCGATGACTTCCAGGCTCGCTTCCTGAATCCACTGTCGCGCCCCGGACCATCTTCGGTTCCCTCTCGCTGCCAACCCGAATCCGTCCTAAACCCTTTGTTCAGCAGAACCGGGCCAATGCTATACTCAGTGTGCGTCCGTGTGCCCGCGACGATTCCGGAAAACCCGGAGGCGGGCATAGACGACTTTTGGAGGAGCACCATCGCACTCGACAAACGTTCCGCAAAGTCCTTTATCCGCATCAACGATAGAATTCGCGCGCGTGAAATCCGCGTCATCGACGAAAATGGCGAACAAATGGGCATTCTGGCTCCCTTTGAGGCGCTGAAGATTGCTCGCGAACGCGGCCTTGATCTGGTCGAGGTTTCGCCCAGCGCCGTCCCCCCGGTCTGCCGCATCCAGGACTACGGGCGCTTCCTTTACGAGAAGGAAAAGAGCGAACGGGCCGCCAAGAAAAAGCAGAAGGTCATCACGGTCAAGGAGGTCAAATTCTCTGTGACCGTTGACGAGCACGACTACCAGACCAAAAAGAATCAGGCGGTTCGCTTCCTGGTAGACGGCGACAAGGTGAAGGCCAGCCTGCGCTTCCGTGGCCGCCAGATGGCCCATCGCGAACTCGGCTACGCCATCATCAACAAGCTCATCCAGGACATTGGCGAGGCGGGGATCGTGGAGTTCATGCCGCGCATGGAAGGCACCATCCTGCACGCGATTCTGGCGCCCTCCAAGAAGCAGGAAGCTCCCAAGCCCAAGCCCCCTGCGCCGCCGCCAGCAGCCGCCGCGCCCAAAGCCCCGGCACCGGCCGTCCAGTAAGCTGTTTCGATAAAGTCGTGCTCCACCTAGACCGATGCGGCGGGTGGCGCACCCTAAGTTTTTTGAAATCCTAATCATCCCGCAACTGAGGGTGCCCCATCGTTTCCGCGTTCTTTGCGGAAAGGGTGGGATTCCTCGAACCTCGACCGTCCGTTTTACACACCGCCGCAAACCTCCGCCTCAACTCATTGCAGAAAATAGCATTCCGTTCGTACATATTGGTAAAGATGATGGGCGGAGAAAGGGCGAAATGCCGTGAAACCGCCTCAACCATCTTCCAGCCCCCGTTAACGATTTAATTAATACCCCCACCCACCCCCTCCCATATTTTCAAAACCTTGCAGATAATTAATTCGATAACAGCCGCCGGGCGTCCCGTCCTTGAATCGTCTTCGATTCAAGGGTGGGAGACCGCAATCCCATCATGCATCGAGTGGCCCGAAGGCGTCTGGCCACGGCAGGTGGTCAGTGCAGCCAGCGCAGCGCAACCGGCTTGACAGGGCCAACCGGCGGCACGGGCAGCACAATGAAGCCCTCGCGCCAGTGGCCGTCTTCCCGGCGGGGCGGGTTGCCGACGATGCGGGTAGCGGCGGCGTTGCGCTCTTCCAAGGCCAGCCCGGGAAGGCCGCCCACAATGGCCTGCAACTGGTCGTGATTGGGCGGGCGGCTGGTGATGATGGGGATCACGGAGCGCAGGGAGGCGTAGGCCTCGGCTAGGTCGCTCACTTTAGCCCGGCGCTTGGCGCGCAGCGGTTTCAGTCCCAGGGACTTCCAGGCCGCATAGGGGCAACTCTCCACCAGAATCCGCTCTTGATTCTGGTCGAGCGCGGAGCCGGGCTGCTCCCGCGTGGCAAGCCTGCGCCAGCCACGGCGGCAGAGCGCGTCGTAGACATCCAGGCAAAACTCGGCAAAGGACCGGGCGGTGAGGGGTTTCACCATCCCCGGCAGCCCGGTTTTGGCGGCCCGATTGAGCTGGCGCTCACTCACTCGCGCGTGTTCCAGTCCATTTGTGCGTGACTTCCAGGCCTGAGGCCCGTCGAGCATCATGATCCGGATTCCCCTGACGCCGGCTAGATGGTTGAGGCGGCCGGCAAGGATATTCGGGTCCACTGGGCCGGTTGGGCCGGGAGATAAATCGTCGTTGAGGCCGGGAGCGAATGCGGGGATGATCTCGCAGGCGAGAGTTGATTCATGTGGGCCAATTTGATTCGGCTCGGCAAACACAGGCTTGAGAGGCAGGCCGCACCCTGAGTGACCCAGATTCGTCGGCAGGGCAGGAGGTACCCTGTCCAGGATGACGATGCCCAGATTGGACCAAAGACTGTAAGCGAGATCGACGGAGAGGACGGCCACGATCTCAAAGTACTGTCGCGGCGTTGCGAAGACAATCGAAGAACAAAGCCGAGCGCGTCAAAACCGGCCGCTTTGGCCGCAAATGAAACAGGCATCCGAAACGGCACGGACGGAGATTTCCGATTTCTCCGCAGATTGTCACTCGGTCCTGTCAAGGACTTGGCCGGTTGCCCTACATCTCGATTAGGAGATTTGGGAGCTGTCAATAACTCAACAATTCATCATCTACTGCTCTACTTCAGCAACTGGCGCGCGGTAAACGCCAGCAACATGAACATCCTCCTCCTGGCACGGTTTTATAGGGTCACTCTTGCGATAGTTACCCGCATAATACGGAACAGGAACAGTCGCCGCCCTGACATACCTCGAACACAATACACTCTAATAGAGCAGAGCAATTCAAGTGCAATGTAACTACGATCACCTTTGTTGTTATCAGGTTAAGAATCAGGCAGATACCGAGTGGCGCGGCAGATTTTAGAACAGCGCGCCATCGAATCTGTGAGATCGGTCCGCCGATGCTTCTGGCGTGGTCAGTTGGGCTAGACCTCATTGCAGTTGTCTCAACACTTCCGGCGACAGCAACCAAGACATGCTTCCCCCCTCCATCGCTCCTTATTGGAGTCACAAGCTACACTGATCGCAGGATTGGCACCTTGTACACTGGAAAGTTCCCCATTTCTTGGGCAAGCGTTGAGGAGGCCCCGTGGCATCGATCATTGTTCCAGCAGGGCATTCGGATTACTCGGAGTCGCGGCCGGGGCGGTTTGGCGTGTATGGCGGGCGGTATGTGCCGGAGACGCTGATGGCGGCGCTGCTCGAATTGGAGCATGAGTACGATGTGGCCAAGGCGGACGCGGCGTTTCAGGCGGAGCTGGCCGATCTGCTGAAGGATTATGCGGGGCGGCCTACGCCGCTTTACTTTGCCAAGCGGCTGACGGAGCAACTGGGCGGCGCCAAGATCTACCTGAAGCGCGAAGACCTGCTGCACACGGGGGCGCACAAGATCAACAACGCGCTGGGCCAGGGGCTGCTGGCCAAGCGGATGGGCAAGAAGCGCATCATCGCCGAAACCGGCGCGGGGCAGCATGGGGTGGCTACGGCTACAGTGTGCGCGTTGCTGGGCATGGAGTGCGTTGTCTACATGGGCGATGTGGACATGGAGCGCCAGGAGCTGAATGTGCTGCGCATGCGGCTGTTGGGCGCTGAGGTCCGCGGGGTCAGCTCGGGGTCGAAGACGCTGAAAGACGCCATCAGCGAGGCGATGCGCGATTGGGTGACCAACGTCAGGACGACCTATTATCTGCTGGGCTCGGCGCTGGGGGCGCATCCTTATCCGACGATGGTGCGCGATTTTCATCGCTGCATCAGCCGCGAGATGAAGGAGCAGATTCTTGAGAAAGAGGGCAGGCTGCCCACCGCCGTGATCGCCTGCGTGGGTGGCGGGTCGAACGCGATTGGCGCGTTCTACGAGTTCATCCCCGACCGGCAGGTGCGGCTGATTGGCGTGGAGGCGGGCGGGTGCGGGACGGAACTGGGCCAGCACGCGGCGCGTTTCAAAGGTGGGGAGCCGGGGGTTTTGCAGGGAACGTATTCTTACGTTTTGCAGGATGAGAACGGGCAGATTGCGCTGACGCATTCGGTATCGGCGGGGCTGGATTATGCGTCGATTGGGCCGGAACACGCGGCGCTGCACGACTCGGGCAGGGCGGAGTATACCTCGCAGGACGATGCGGCGGCGCTGGATGCTGTGGTGCGGCTGGCGCGGACGGAGGGGATTTTGCCGGCGCTGGAAAGCGCCCACGCCGTGGCCGAGGCTCTGAAGCTTGCCCCGACGCTCACCCCCCGTGACATACTGTGTGTGAACCTCTCAGGGCGTGGCGACAAGGACATGGGGATTTTGGCGCGGGAGTTGAAGATCAAGGGACTGAGGGACTGAGGGACTAAGGAGCTAGGGACAGAGGGAGTTTGAGCGGGGAGGTGTACTTCTTCACTGATTCACTTCTTCACTTCTTCACTGATTCACTTCTTCGCTCGTTCCCTTGTTCACCGAGAAATGCAAGATGGCGATACGATTCGATCACAAACCCGGGCTGGTGGTTTATCTCACGGCTGGAGATCCCAGTATCGAGGCCACGCGGGCGATTGCGCTCGCGGCCATCGATGCGGGCGCGGCGGTGATTGAGCTGGGTGTGCCGTTCAGCGATCCGCTTGCCGATGGGCCTGTGATTCAGCGTGCCATGGAACGGGCGGTTGCTCGCGGAGTCAGCCTCAAGGATGTGATGGCTCTGGCGGCGGAGATTCGCGCGGCGCGGCCGGCTGCAGGGCTGGTGATCTTCAGCTATTTGAATCCGATATTGCGCTACGGCCTGCACAGGTTTGCCGGCGATGCGGCGGCGGCCGGAGTGGACGGCGTGCTGGCGACTGATTTGATCGTCGAAGAGGCGGGCGAGTACCTGGCCGAGATGGAGCGCGTGGGGCTTGCACCGATTTTCCTGGCCGCGCCCACCAGTCCCGACGAGCGGCTTGAGGCTATCGCCACTCATTCAAAAGGGTTTGTTTACGCCATTTCCAGGGTTGGCATTACCGGCACGCAACAGAGCCTGACCTCCGACGCAGCGTCGCTGGTGGCGCGCATCCGGCGATGGACGGGGCTGCCGGTAGCCGTGGGGTTCGGCATCTCAAACAGCGAACATGTAGCCCAGGTGGGCCAGTTCGCGGATGCCGCGGTGATCGGCAGCGCGATCGTGGAGTTGATTGAAAGATCGACTCCCGAGACAGCGCCCGGCGCAGTGGCTCGATTTATCAAGGGCCTGCACCTGCCTGAGGCGGCGCTGGCCCGATAAAAACACCCCGCTGGCGGCGGCAGCGCCGCATGGATGGATTCAACTCTTGCTCTTTTGCCCGCCGGGGCGCCAGTTTTTCAAGGTAAAGAAGACCGGACCTGGCGGGCAGGGCGCACCACGAGGATGGAATGACGCTGGAAGAATTGCGGAATCACATTGATGTTCTGGACCGGCAATTGGTGGAGTTGTTGAGCGAGCGGGCACGCGCCGCTCAGCAGATCGGTCATTTGAAGGTTGCCACGTCACTGCCGGTATACGAGCCGGCGCGCGAAAAGGTGATCTATGCCAACGTGCGCGCGGCCAACAAGGGCCCGCTGCCAGACATCGAACTGACGCATATCTACGAGCGCATCATCGACGTGATGCGGGCCTTGCAAAGGGACGAGTTGGCTTCGGAGAGGAACGCCCTGGCGGTTGCGCCGGGCCAAGGCACCGGCGTTGAGACGCCCGAGACAGGGAAGAAACAATGATTGTAGCGATGCATGAGTTGGCCACCGAAGAGCAGATCGATGCAGTGATCAATGCCATGGTGGAAGCGGGAGTGAATGTTCACCGAACTACGGGCGCGACCCAGACCATTTTGGCCGGCGTGGGATCGACAGGCGGTTTGGAGCTGAGGAAGTTTGAACTGCTGAGTGGCGTGCTCTACGTTCACAGGATCACTGCGCCTTACAAACTGGCAGGCCGCGCGTTTCGACCCGAAGGCACGGTGGTGGAGTTTCCTAACGGCGCCAAAATCGGCGGCGAGAAGGTTGCGGTGATCGCCGGGCCTTGCGCCATCGAGAACCGGGACCAGATCTTCACAATTGCCGCGTCCGTAAAGGCTGCGGGCGCGGGCTTTTTACGCGGAGGCGCCTTCAAGCCGCGCAGCTCGCCGTATGCTTTTCAGGGACTGGGGATTCCGGGACTGCAACTGATGCACGAGGCCGCGCAAGCCAACGGCCTGCTCACGGTGAGCGAAGTCATGGAGATTGCGCAGATTGAGCCGATGCTGCCTTACACCGATTGCTTCCAGGTGGGCGCGCGCAACATGCAGAACTTCAACCTGCTGCGCGAGCTGGGGCAGGCGCGCAAGCCGGTGCTGCTGAAGCGCGGCATCGCGGCCACCATTGAGGAACTGCTGCTTTCAAGCGAATACATCATGGCGGGTGGCAACTACGATGTGATCCTTTGCGAGCGCGGCATCCGCACCTACGAAACCTCGACGCGCAACACCATGGACATTGCGGCCATTCCGGTGGTGCATAAGCTCTCGCACCTGCCCATTGTGGGCGACCCCTCGCACGGCACTGGCCGCCGCGACATGGTCCCCCCCATGGCGAAAGCCGCCGTGGCCGCGGGCGCTGACGCGATTCTCGTCGAGGTTCATCCCAACGCGGACAAGGCTGTTTCAGACGCGGCGCAGACGCTGTATCTGGATCAATTTGAGAAGCTGATGGGCGAACTGAGAGTGATTGCCGCAGCAGTAGGCCGGACTCTCTAAGGGCAGTCATTGCATTGAGAGGGCGGTGTATGCCGTTCCGGTTTCATGAGGTCTTATGACTGCTTTTGGGTGCCCTGGGTCTGGAGGTTCGGACGGATCATCCATGAGGCCTGGGCCGCTGACCGCGTGCTTTCGTGCGTTGCGGTTGAGTGCGGCGTATCTCGGCCCGCGCACATGAACTTCGAATACACCGCCGCGAGTAACTCTCACCCCTCCACGGTCCGCTTTAACTGCCCGCAGGCGGCGTAGATGTCGCGGCCTCTTGGCTTGCGCAGGTAAGCGGGGATGCCTTCTGCGATCAGAGTACCGCGAAAGGCCTCTATCGCTGCGGGCGTCGGAGTGGCGTAAGGGATGCCGGGTCCGGGATTCCAGGCGATCAGGTTGACCTTGGCGGGCAAGCCGGTCCGGCGCACGAGACGGGCGACCTCGGCGCCGTGCTCAAGCTGGTCGGTAACTCCGCCCAGCAGCACGTATTCAAAGGTGATGCGCTCGCGGGGGCGCAGCTTGACTTGCCGCGCCGCGTCCATCACCGCCTCGATGGGCCACTTGCGGTTGATGGGCATGATCTCCGAGCGGATGCGGTCGTTGGGCGCGTTGAGGCTGATGGCCAGCTTGGGGCGGAACTCGGGTGGCTCCAGGGCAAAGCGCTCGATGCCGGGAACGATGCCGGAGGTGGAGACGGTCATCCGGCGCGGACTCAGGCCCACCTCCTGAACCAGCAAACGTACGGCTCCCATGAAGCTGTCGTAGTTGAGGAAGGGCTCGCCCATGCCCATGAAGACCAGATTTACGCGGTCCCGGCCCACTTCAACGTTTTGGCGATCGAATACCTCCAATACCTGACCGGCGATCTCGCCGGCGCTCAGGTTTCGCTGCAAGCCGAGTTTGGCGGTCAGGCAGAACTGGCAGTTGACGGCGCAGCCAACCTGGCTCGAGACGCAGATGGTGGCGCGGCGCCGTTGAGGTTTGCTGCTTTCCCAGGTCTCAGAATCGAGACCTGGGGCACCCAGCTTTTGACGAGTATTGGTTCCCACCCTTTCCGCTGAAGAACGCGAAAAGGATGGGGCACCCAGGATTTCAGTGTCATCCGCATCGCACCCGTCGCCGGATTCGCCGTCGTCCCCCTCCGGCATCCAGACGCTTTCCACGGTCAGGCTGCCGCCGCTCTGGCATTGAATCAGATAGCGCTCCGTCCCATCCACCGACTGGAAGACCTGCGCGATCCGGGGGCGGCCAACCTGCCATCCCGCGGCGGCCAGCTTTTGGCGCAGTGGTTTCGGCAGCGTTGTGATTTCGCCCAGGTCTGCAAGACGCTGACGATACAGCGCCTCAGCCAACTGGCGGCCACGCCATGCCGGCTCGCCCGCCTCCACCATCCGCGCCGACAACGCTTCGGCATCCAGGCCAAAAAGGGCCTTCCCGCTCGCGGTGCGAAGGCGCACTTCGCCTAAGCGAAAAAACTGGCTGGACGGCGCGGTCACGTTACACAGCCTGCGGCGCTGAGATCGCCGATTGGGGGGCGCGTTTGTATAAAAACTTCATCATGGGCATTTCGATCCAGGTATAGCTGAGTCCGCCAACGGCGATGACCACAGGCATCGAGAGTATGAGGAAAAGTGGAAAGGCAAGCGGAACGTAGGCAGGCAGACAGGCGAGCAGCCTGACAAGCAGCCCGATCGCGATCATGTGCGAAAGGTATATGGAGTAAGACCAATCGCCAAGAACCTTGAACGGAAGCGCAACCCGCGCCCCGCTAGAGCGCTCCAGTTCCATGGCTCCCAGCAGGAACATGAAGGCAAACGGACCGTACAACGCAACTTGCTTCCAAGCAGAATCCTCAATCCACATTGTGCCGAACTCATGTGCGTGGCCGCTCCAAAACAACAGGGCTGAAAGCCAGACAAGCGACGCCGCGATAAGAATCTTGCCTGCGCGGGGATGTAACCCGCCCCGATTATATATCTGAAACAGCACATATCCAGCAATGAATTCAAGACTAATGGGGTTGCTCAACAGGCGCAGAATCCCCGGCTCGGGCCTGAAGCCAAAGAGAGCGATCAGGACGGCACACCAAAGCGCCAGAAAGATTGGAACGAACCGCTCCCGGACAGCAACCATCAGCAAAAAGAAAACGATGTAGAACCATATCTCATGGCTGAGAGTCCAAGCCTGTTGCACCAGGAATTCGATGCGGCTGGGAATGAGTAAGAACGACCGGAGCAAATCGGCATGATGACCGGAACTGGCGTTGACAAGCAGAGGATTGTAAAGGTAAGCCGCCAGGACGATGGCAGAATAAAACCAGTAGATCGGATAAATGCGCGCCATGCGGTGGTAGAGAAATGCAATCGCATCGCGGGGGCTAGCGAACTTCCCCGCCGTCACCATCGTAATCACCACTCCGCTGATGACGAAAAAGAGGTCCACTCCCAGATGTCCAATTTGGAACACCGCCAGCAAATTCGTGTGGAAGTATCGAATTCCAACATTGAACATGTGACTCCCAACTACGATCAAGGCCGCAAGTCCACGGCAGACCTGAATGCTGACGATTTGCCGCTTCTTGAAAGACGGTTGGGTAAGAAGCTTCAATTGGCTCAAGGTGTAGACCTGCCGTTTGGGATAGAACGCTCCGTTGAGACTCTTGCGATGGCAATAGACACAGAATGCTATCAGAAGGACAGGATCAACCCCAACTCCGCGATCCATCGGAGATCCCCCGGCACCACCCCTACCGGCCTCGATTTCCAGCTAAACTCGGACGACTTGCGCCCAACGTCCCTTTTAGCTACAAACTCTTGCCCCCAGGTGCCCTACAATCGAGCTTGAACAGATGATGACGACCCCCGAGCGAAATCTTCGCCGCACCGTATTGCCGAACGGCCTGATCGTGCTGACCGAGCGCATGGACCACCTGCGTTCCGTGGCCATGGGCGTTTGGATCAAATCAGGCTCACGCTGCGAACCGGCCGAGACCAACGGCATCTCCCACTTTGTGGAGCATATGCTCTTCAAGGGCACCCGCTCGCGCACCGCCCAGCACATCGCCCGCGAAATGGACTCCATTGGCGGCAACCTGGACGCCTTTACCGGCAAGGAGACCATCTGCTTCAACGTCAAATCGCTGGCCGACCACGTGCCGATTGCGCTCGATGTTCTGACCGACCTGGTGCTCAACCCCGTCTTCGCCGCGGCCGACATCGAGCGCGAGCGTGGTGTGATTCTCGAAGAGATCAAGATGGACGAGGACAACCCGGATCTGCTGGTCCACGAACTGTTCACGCAGAGCTTCTGGAAGGATCATCCGCTGGGCTGGCCCATTCTTGGCACCAAGGCGACGGTCGCCAGCCTCGACCGCGAGAAGTTGCTTGCGTATCACAGTGATCGCTTTCACGGCGGCAACATCGTCTTCTCAGCGGCCGGCAACCTCGACCACGACGAGTTTGTCGCGGAAGTGACCGGCAAGTTCTCCGGCCTGGCCGGCGGTGAAACGTTGCATGAGTTGTCTGCCCCCGAGGCCAGCGCCCGCATCGTGATGCGCAACAAGAAATCTCTCGAGCAGGTGCAGATTTGCCTCGGCGTGCCGGCCCCGCCGATCACCGACGACAACCGCTACGCCACCCTGATTCTCAACACGGTTTTGGGTGGCGGGATGAGCTCGCGGCTCTTCCAGACCATCCGCGAGGAGCGGGGCATGGCTTACTCCATCTACTCCGACTTGAGCCCCTACCGCGACACCGGAACTTTGCTGGTCTACGCCGGCACCTCGGCGGGCAAGGCGCTCGAAGTAGTAGACCTGATCCTGGCCGAGTTCAGCAGTCTGAAGCAAACCCCGCTCACCCACGAAGAACTGACTCGCGCCAAGGACCAGCTCAAGGGCAACATCCTCATGGGCCTGGAGAGTTCGAACTCGCGCATGGCCAACCTTGCACGCCAGGAGATGTACTTCCACAGCTTCTTCACGGTAGACGAGGTGATCGCATGCATCGACGCTGTTGATGCGGGTCAGGTGCAAGCGATGGCCCAGCGCCTCTTCGACCCCAACCGCATCGCGGTGACCCTGCTTGGGCGGCTGGATGGCGTCAAGCTCAACAGAACCAGGCTGGTGTGCTGAAATCAGGGATCAGGGATCATGGATCAGGGAACAGCCTGCGAAATGTTCTGACGCGACTAGAATATGGGCGCTCGATAACCGAAATGAGCCCTGGAAACGAAGAAACACCCTAAATCGTCGATGCCGTGCTGTTCCCTGTTCCCTGCTTTCCCCGAGCGTCCCATTTCCCTTCCGCGTCCATACGTTGTAGCATTTTGACGGACGGTCCTGTCGCTTCCGGCCCGCTCCACGAGGCACTGGAACTCCATGAATCGCAATTTTTCGTTCTGCATTGGCCGCCGCGGCTCGCAAGTCTCACGCTCGACCGCCTGTCGTGAGCGGTCTAACGGCTTCACGCTGATGGAGTTGCTGATCGTCATGGCCATCATCGCCATCTTGATGCTCATTGCAATTCCCACCGTGGGCAGCTTGAAGATCAAGGCCAACGAACTCTCGGCAACCCAATCCGTTCGGGCCATTCAGCAAGCGGAGATGCAATATGAGTCCACCTATGGCGCCAACGGTTACGCCTGCTCGCTGACGGCTTTGGGAGGCGATCCTAGCGCCGGAGCTCCTACGCCTGCCGGCGCCCAGATGATTCAGCCTGACCTCAGTTCCGGCTTCAAGTCCGGCTATATCTTTACCGTTGCATGCAAAGATAAAATTACGGTGAACAGCGTGGATCGGTACAACAGCTATACGGTTACTGCTGTTCCGCAGACCGTGGGCAAGACCGGGAATCGCGGCTTCTGCAGCGACCAGTTCGGCACTATCAAGGTGGACCCGGCCGGCGCGTCCAGTTGCACGCAGATCTTGCAATGAGCGCGTGGACCGCTGCTTTGAATGGGCACGACTTGAGTCGTGCCTTAAATGCACAGTTTTCAGCGTGGGCTTTAGCCCCGTCGGGACGGTCCTGGCGAATCTCGGCCAAGCCCCATATTTCCCCTGCCGCACTGATCGCCGCATTACTGCTTTCACCCTGCCTCTACGCTCAACAACATTCGCCGTCCGCGAAGGACTCCGCGCACGACCTTGCCCAGCGCGTCGATCGCCACTACAACCAGTTGCATTCGCTAAAAGCCGGCTTTACTGAGAGCTATGAGGGCCTCGGAATAAAGCGATCCGAAAGCGGTACTCTCCTGCTCCTCAAGCCGGGTCGCATGAAGTGGGATTACAGCTCACCTGCCGGCAAGCTCTTCCTGCTTGACGGCAAATACGCCTGGTTCTACTCGCGCGGCGATTCTCAGGTGCAGCGCATCCCCGCCAGGGAACTCGACGACCTGCGCTCGCCCCTGCGTTTTCTGCTGGGCCATACTGAGATTGAAAAGGAAATGAACAGCCTTTCGCCGGCAAGCGCCCCAAACGGCGGTTTCACCCTCACCGGCCAGCCCAAAGGACAGGAGAAACGCGTCGCGCGGCTCACCCTCACCGTAACCGCCGACGGCGTCATCACCGCTATCGAGGTTGAAGAGGCCGATGGCGCGCTGACCCGTTTCACCTTCACCGGCGAGATCGACAACACACCCATTCCCCCCGAAACCTTCCGTTTCACCGCTCCCGCCGGAATACCGGTGGTGAATGCCCTGCCGCCCGTCTAGGCGGAACAACACAGCCGCCCCAACCCAGGGCAATCGCATTTGGATCGTTGAAGAGTATGGGCGTTCCAAGCTGCGGAAAGGCGCTGTTCAAGAATCGTTCTGTAACAGGGCACGACTTTAGTCGTGCCGCAAAGGCTCCAAACAAATGAGTCGGCTTTAGCCGCTGCGGAAGCGCAAATGGCTGAAACTAAATACCGCAGGGGCTAAAGCCCGACAGTTTCTTTCCGTATCTTCGGCACGACTGAAGTCGTGCCCTGTTACAAAACTGAACTCGATTTTAGTATTTCCCCTGGCGGGCAAAGCACACACCTTTCATCTCCCGATCGAATTCCAAATGCGCTTGCCCTGCGCCCCAACCGGCCTGCCCTTGCCGCCCCCCCAGCCACTGGCGTAAGGTGAGCAGTGCCGAAGGAGGCTGGTTCCCGCATGTCTGTTTCAACCCCTTCCCCGATCGTTGCCGCCGCTGGTGGCAGTTTCCTGCTCGAAACGCGCACCCCCGCCGAGGTCTTTACCCCCGAAGACCTGAACGAGGAGCAACGCCAAATTGCCTCGACCGTAGCCCAGTTTGCCCGCGAAGAGATTCTGCCCAACGCCGCGGCTATCGAAGCCAAGCAGCCCGGGGTTCTAGCCGGGCTGATGCGCAAGGCCGGCGGCCTGGGATTTGCGTCGGTGGATATTCCCGAGGAGTACGGCGGCATGGGAATGGACAAGACCACCTCCACGCTGATCACCGATCACCTGTCGGTGCTGGCCAGCTTTTCCACGGCCTTTGGCGCGCACATCGGCATTGCCACCCTGCCGCTGGTCTGGTATGGCACTGAGGAGCAGAAGCAGCGCTACCTGCCCAAACTGGCCTCGGGCGAGTGGATCGGCGCCTACGGGCTTTCGGAAGCCAGCTCCGGCTCCGACGCCATGAACATCCGCACCCGCGCCACGCTCTCAGGCGACGGCAGCACTTACACGCTCAACGGCGAAAAGCAGTGGATTACCAACTGCGGCATCGCCAGCCTCTTTACGGTTTTTGCCAAGATCGACGGCGAGAAGTTCTCCGCTTTTCTCATCGAACGCCGCACTCCGGGGATGACCGTCGGCGCTGAGGAGCACAAGCTTGGCATCCGCGGCTCCAGCACCTGCCCGCTGGTGCTCGCCGACTGCCAGGTGCCCGCCGCCAACCTGCTCGGCGAACCTGGCAAGGGTCATCACATCGCCTTTAACGTGCTCAATGTAGGCCGCTTCAAGCTGGGCGTGGCCTGCATAGGCGGGGCGCGCCACGCGCTGGCTGACATGATTCGCTACGCCAAACAGCGTATCGCCTTCGGCAAGCCCATCGCCGAGTTTGGCATGATCCAGCGCAAGATCTCCGCCAGCGCCACGCGCCTCTACGCCGCGGAAAGCATGGCCTACCGCACCGTAGGCCTCGTCGATGCGAGACCGCCAGACGCCGGGCTCGCCGCGCTCACCACCCCCGAGCAGGCCCACTCTCCGCGCCAGGCGCAGAAGCGCATCGAGGAGTACGCCGTCGAGTGCTCCATCCTCAAGGTTTACGGCTCCGAAATGCTCACCCTGGTCGCCGATGAGCTGATCGCCGCCATGGGCGGCTACGGCTACGTCGAGGAGTACCCGGCCGAGCGCTACTACCGCGACGCGCGCATCAACCGCATCTTCGAAGGCACCAACGAAATCAACCGGCTCATCATTACCGGCTGGCTGATGAAGCGGGCCATGAGCGGTGAGCTGCCCCTGCTGGGTGCAATCAAGCGCGTCATGGATGAAGTGATGCAACCGCCCAGTTTCGACCTTGGAACCGATGCCGACGAGCCGCTCGCGCGCGAGGGCGATGTGCTGACGGCGGTGAAGAAGATCGCCCTCTTCTGCGCCGGAGTTGCCAGCCAGCGCTTTATGACCGCTTTGCAGGATCAGCAGGAGGTGATGGCGGACCTGGCCGACATCATCGCGCAGGTCTATGCGCTTGAGTCGGCGCTGCTGCGTGCGCGCAAGCTGACAGCGTCGGGGCGCAACGCGGCTGCCGGCTCCACGGCGGTTGGCGCGGCCCAGGTCGCTGCGAATATGACAGGCCTGTTGGCCGACGAGAGCATGGCGCTGGCCGAGCAGGCCTCGCGGCGTGTTCTCGCTGCCTGCGCCGAGGGCGATCTGCTGCGAACGCAACTGGCCATCCTGCGCCGCCTGGCGCGCTTCACGCCCGGCGATGCTGTTGGACTGAGCCGAGCCGTCGCCCGCCATGCGATTCAACTGGAACGGTATCCGCTGTAGTGCGCGTCCCAGGTCCGGAAGTCCGGACCTGGGGCACCCAGACTCTCGCGTGGGAACACAGGCCACCCGCCAAATTATCTGCAAGGTATTGAAAATAAATACAGGGGGGTGGGGGGTATTGATTTTCTAGGCAACAGGGGGTTTCGGGTTGGCGGGAAACGAGGGCGCGGTGATGGTGATTTCTTTCATCGGTTTCTCTAACCCCATTGTGCGCCGACGGAGGGAAATTTTGCGCAATGGCAGTGAGGGAGTTGCAAATCCCTTTGTCCCAAAAGCGGGGTTTTGGGCATTTCTCCTGTTGATATAGAGGGTGGCTTGCAACCCACCCTAGCCGCAAAAACAAGAACGCGGTGCCCATGGGGCGCCCAGGTGGGGCACCAAAGACTCGATACCTATAGGAGAAATGCTAGAGCACGTGGCGGCTGAACAGTTGCCGGATTGCTCCATTCCAGGACTTGCCCTGTTCCACGGCTTCGCTCCGCCGATGAACCGGGCAGGAGCATTGCTTTCCATGCAGATCACTGTGACCGTCTCTGACGCCATCATCCGCGAAGCCGGGGTTCGCGGCCTTCCAGTCGTCGATTTTGTCGAATCTTTGATCGACAAGGGTTTGTCTCTGCTGTCGGAACGGCCGGTGCTCGACAACGCCATCGAACGCATCCGGGCGCTGCGGTCGCCCCGGCGCGCTGACGGCTGCTAACTTTTTGCCGACATCGAAGCCGGAAGCCGGTGGACGCTCGTCTCGGCGCGCTGATAGACTAACAGGGTTGCAGCCGCGGCGCCCGGATAGGTGTGTCTTCCTGCAAGTCAACTTAAAAAGGACAAGAAGAATCTCGTGGATACTCGTACCCGTCACGCTCTCAAGCAAGACAGTTTTGCCCAGGCCACTGCTAGCAGCTTCAGTTGGGTCAGCGGTCACCGTTCCGGCGTTCTGCGCTGGGTTGCCAGTGTAGTTGCCGTAGTTGTTGTGGTCGTCGGCGGGCTGGTGTTCTGGAGCCTGCGGTCAACCGCAGCCGACAGCGCTTTGGGTGCGGCGCTGGATGTCTACGATTCGCAGTTGGCGACGCCTGGAGCGCCACCTGAATCGGGCATCTATGCCACGGCTGGTGAACGCTCGAAGGCCGCGAATCAGATGTTTACCGCTGTTGCCGAAAAATATGGCTGGCTGCCAGAAGGCGCCAAGGCTCATTACTTTACCGGGGTGACCGACCAGGAACTGGGGCAGACCGGCGCAGCCGAGACAGAACTGAAGCAAGCCGCTGGGTCATGGGATCGCAATCTCTCAAACCTGGCCAAGCTGGCCTTGGCTGGAATCTATCACCAGACTGCGCGGGATGCGCAGGCCATCGACCTATACAACGATCTGACTGCCAAGCCTTCTGAGACCGTTTCAGCCAACGTGGCGCAGCTCGACTTGGCCGACCTTTACGCCGCTACCGGCCAGCCGGACAGGGCGCGCACACTGTGGGCAAAGGTGAAGGACGCCGACAAGGATGGCGCGGCCGGCCAGATCGCCGCGCAGAAGCTGGCTCCCAAGTAATAAGCCGGAGCATGGATTTGCAACGCGCGGAGCCTCTGGTTTCGCGCGTTCTTCTTTTTTGCGCCTCTGCCGTAGACGGCGCAAGCATTTGAGCATTTTTCAATCCGTCTGCGTCTGGTGTTCTATGAGCGCCAGCCAGGCAGTATTCTCAGGTTGGATGGAGATTCCAGACAGCGCTGTGGACGACAAGGCCCGCCAGTACGCGGAAGAAGCGGCGCTTGCGGCGCTGGTGAGCCAATACGCGGGCACGCTCTACCGCGTGGCTTTCTCTGTGCTACGCAATCCCTCGGATGCTGAAGACGCGGTGCAGGAGGCGTTTCTGCGCGTTCTGCGCCATCGCGACACGCTAGGCGAAGTGCGCGACCAGCGCGTGTGGCTGATCCGCATTGTGTGGAATATTGTGCTCGACCGCAAGCGCCGCGCGAAGACCAGGCCGGAGACCGACGACGTGGCGGACCTGGCGCGCGTGCTTCCTTCCGGTGGAATGAGCGCCGAGCAGATTGCCTCCGCAGCCCAGCACCACGCGCACGTACTGGCCTACGTGGAGCGGCTGCCTGCCAAGGAGCGCGAGGTGCTGATGCTCTCAGCATTCGAGGAACTCAACAGTGTGGAGATCGCTTCGGTGCTTGAAATCAGTGAGTCCAGCGTTCGCAGCCGGCTGTTTCGCGCACGGAATCTGATGGCCGGCCTGCTGGATCACACAAGGAGCTTGCGATGAATAGCCAAAATCGGAACAGTTTCTCGAATCATTCGGCTTGCGGCGACGAACCCAGCGCCGCGGAAGCGACATTGCGGCTGATCGCCAGGCTTCCCGCGCCCGAGGGGCTTGAAGACCGTGTCCACGCCAGGCTGGCCGCCGATCTGCGCAAGGGCCGCATTCTCGCATGGCCCACCACGCTCAAGGCAGACAGCGGCTGGATGCGAACAGCTGCCGCGGCGGCCATCGTGTTTGTGGTAGCCGGCGGCGGATGGGGAATCTATTCGCGCATCCCGCAGCCACCATCGGCAAAGACGATTCTTTTGCAGCCGCGGGGGCCGGTGCAAGGCGGCTTCTCTAGCTCGGGAGCCATGCGCACTCCGCAAACCCTCAATGGACCGCTCCTGATTAACCCGGCCACGCCAAAACTGCCTGCAACCAAGGCACCCTTCAAGACTCCTGGACACCCTTCGCTGAAGCCGATCCGCCATGGCCAGCTCGGTGGGTCCAGCAAGAACTCTGTTCAGCCTGTCGCGCCGGTGGCAAAGTAATACGCATCCTCACCGGGGATGCTTTTGACCTGCCCCCCTCCTTAGATCTGTCATCCTGCGCGGAGCATGGCGCGCTCTTTGCGCCATGCTCAGCCGAAGGACCTGCGCTTGCTTTTCGGACTGCTTTCATCCATCCAATTCGAGGGATCAGCGCCACGGGTGACGCGTGGGCTACTTTTGCGCAGTGGTTTGTAACAACTGATAGCAGCAGGAGGACTGGCGAATTCGGTGGCTCTTAACCGACAGGTTGCAGGTTCGATTCCTACCGCGTCCACCATATAATCAATAACTTAGCGGAGATCTAAGGAACCTCTGAAAAACTCTTTGATCCTTATGGGTTCAGTGTGAAGCTGTAATTGGAGGCGGATCACAGATGCAACAACTTACTTTGGCTCGGCAGGCAGAGTTTCAGCGGTACACGAAGACAACGCGGCGGGAGCAGTTTCTGGATGAGATGGAAGCCGTGATACCCCGGGGGCGAGTTGTTTTCTCTGGTTGAGCCGCACTACTCGAAGGGCGAGACCGGTCGCAAGCCGGTGGGTCTTGCCATCATGCTGAGGGTTTACTTGTTGCAACAGTGGTTTGCGCTGGCGGACCCCGGCGTGGAAAATGCCTTGTACGAATCGTCGGTGCTGCGGCGTTTTGCCGGCATCGATCTGGGCCGAGCGCCTGCGCCGGATGAGACGACGACCCTCAACTTCCGCCACTTGCTCGCGGAGCACGCGCTATGCGGCCAGATGCTGGACGCCGTGAACCACTATCTTGAAAGCCGCGTCCTGACACGCCCGAGCCAGAATCAAGTATCTCCGCATCCGGCAAACAGGATTCAAACGCCTTCGAGCTGCATCATCAACTCTTCCCATTCGGCGGTGTGCGCGGCCAACTGGCTGCGCAAATCCTCGGTCAGGGCGCTGAGCCGGGCGGTCTCCGCGGCGGAGACGTAAACACCCAACTGCTCCTCGGTATGCGCGATGGCGGCCTCGATGCGCGGAGTCTCTTCTTCCAGAAACGCGCAGCGCTCTTCCATCTGCTTCTGTTTGATGGGATTCAGGCGGCGCGGCCGGTCCAGAAAGGGTGACTCTTCGGGGCTGGGGATGGTTGTGGCGGCTGGACCGGAATTTGATGCAGACAAAAACACCGCCCGAACCGCAGGTCCTTCGCTGCGCTCAGGATGACAGGCCTGTGGAGAGCCAGCAGCCTGCGCCTCTTTCCAGCGTAAATAGTCCTCGTAATTGCCCTCGTAGCTGCTGACGTTGCCGCCTTCCACTTCAAGCACGCGAGTCGCCAGACGGTCGATAAAGTAGCGGTCGTGCGAAACAAAGACCACCGTGCCGCTGAAGGCCGCCAGCGCCTCAAGCAGCACGTCCTTGGCGCGCATGTCGAGGTGGTTGGTGGGCTCGTCGAGAAGCAGAAAATTCGAAGGCGACACCAGAATCCGCGCCAGCGCGTAGCGGTTGCGTTCGCCGCCGGAGAGAACGCCGAGCGGCTTGAAGACATCGTCGCCGCTGAAGAGGAAGCAGCCCAGCAGCGAACGCAGCGCCTGCACCGGCACCTTGACCGCGGCGGCGCTGATGTCGTCAAGCATGCGCGCGTCGCCGTTGAGCACCTTGTACTGGTCCTGCGCGAAGTACTCGCTGAGGACGTTGTGGCCGAGCTTTACCTGCCCGGCCGTAGGCGCTTCATCGCCGGTGAGCAGCTTGATGAGCGTGGACTTGCCCGCGCCATTGACGCCGACCAGGGCCACGCGGTCTCCCCGCTCGATGGTGAACTTGACGTGGTTGAGCACGTGCTTCGGGCCATAACTCTTCGAGAGCCCCTCAGCCTCGGCTACCACCCGCCCCGAAGGCGGCGGCTGAGGAAACTTGAAGTGGATGACTGGCTCTTCTTCGGGTATCTCGATGCGCTCGATCTTCTCTAACTCCTTGATGCGCGACTGCACCTGCTTGGCTTTGGTGGCCTGGGCGCGAAAGCGGTTGATGAAGGCCTCAAGGTGCTCGATCTGGATATGCTGGTTGCGATAAGCAGCTTCTAACTGCGTTCGCCGTTCATCTTTCTGGCTGAGATACTTGGTGTAGTTACCCTGATAGATATTGAGCCGCTTGTTCCATATCTCCACGGTGCGGTCGATCGTAACATCGAGAAAATAGCGATCATGCGAGATGAGGATGTAACCGAAGGGATAAGTCCTGAGATAGTCCTCAAGCCAGTTGCGGGTTTCAAGGTCGAGGTGGTTGGTAGGCTCGTCGAGCAGCAGCAGGTTGGGCTTGGCCAGCAACAGCTTGGCCAGCGCGATGCGCATCTGCCAGCCGCCACTGAATTCGTCGGTCTGCCGCGACCAGTCTTCCTTACCAAAACCCAGCCCGGTGAGCACGCCGCCCACCTGCGCGTCGAGCGCGTAGCCATCCAGCGCATGAAATCGTTCCTGAAGCATCGAGAACCGCTCCGCGGCGGATTCATACTCGGGGCTGGCGTGGTCGAGTTCGCCCAGTTGGCCGGCCAGCCGCTCGATCTCGCGCTCCATTTCGCGCAGTTCGTCAAAGACGGTGAGGCACTCCTCGAAGACGCTGCGCCCGGCCAGGTTCAATCCCTCCTGGGGCAGGTAGCCAATGCTCATGCCGCGTGTCTGCTGCGCTGAGCCGTAATCCAGCGACTCCAGCCCCGCCAGAACCTTCATGATCGTCGATTTGCCGGTGCCGTTGGCGCCGACGAGCGCAGTTTTTTCCTTGCTTCGGATGAGCCAGTTCGCCTCAAGGAACAGCACCCGCGGCCCAAACCGCTTGCCGGCATTTTGTAAAGATAGCATTCAGTCTATTTTCGCACCACCTGCGGTGGGGCCAGCGGCTCGCTGTTCGCTCGCAAGGGCTTTTACGGCCGGATCTCGACCGGCGTGCCCACGGGAACCAGATTCCATATCTCGTCGATCTCGTCGTCGGTGACGGCGATGCAGCCCAGCGTCCAGTCGTAGAGCCGGTGCGCGGCGCCTATATATCCCTTGCCGTTGGGCAGGCCGTGAATCATGATAGCTCCGCCCGGTGCAACGCCCAGCTTCTCCGCTCGCTTGCGATCCTCGGCGTTGGGATAGGAGACGTGCAGAGCCTTGTGATAGTGGCTTTCGGCAGTCCGCGAATCGATCGTGTAGTGACCCTCCGGCGTGCGCGCGTCGCCCTCGCGCTGCTTGGGCGCAAGGCCGCCCTGGCCCAACGCGACCTTGTAGGTGCGGATCACCTTGCCACCGGCGAGTAGCTCCATTATGTGGTCTTTCTTGAGGATCAGAATGGAGTCGGCCTTTTGCGGTGGAGTTGCCTGTTGGGCTGGCAGCTCAGCAAAGACCGCAAAGAGCGCAAGGCAGAGCGCTGCGCGCGCGAGCCTGATGGCGATACCGCCATGGATTCCGAGGAATTTCATGCGCCTACTCTACTACGGCGGAGCCTGTTGTCGCCTCGTCGCGATGGTTCATACTTCAGGTATGCGGCCTACTGGGCGACGAGCGTGGTTAGGAATCTTGCTGGCTGCGTTGCTGAGCGCTGGAGCGGCGGGCTGGACCCAGGCCAACCCCGATTGGCGGGATGCGATTGGCCACGCCGCCGCCTTAGCGCCCGACGCGCGGGTGCTGGTTTTGGAGATTGCCTCAGGGCGCGTGCTGGGTTCGGCGCATCTGGCTGAGGCTGGGCGCACGCTGGCCACGCCGGGCTCGACGCTGAAGCCGCTGATCCTCTACTATGCGCTTTCGACAGGGCGCTGGGACGCGGAACGCAGGGTCGCTTGCAGCCGCAAGCTGCGCATCGGCAGCCACCATCTCAACTGCTCTCACCCGCCTGCGGACCCGATGGACGCGGAGCAGGCGCTCACGTGGTCGTGCAACTCCTATTTTGCCGAGCTGGCGGGCACACTTGCCCCCGAGGAGCTGCACCGAGCGCTCAGCGTGCGGGGATTGCTGGCGGCGACCGGGCTGACGCCGCAAGAGAACATGGCGGCCTTTCGCGAGCCGCGCAGCCAGGAACAGGTGCAGCTTGCCGCGCTGGGCGTAGAAGGGATTCGCGTGACGCTGCCGGAGCTGGCCGAGGCCTACCGGTCGCTGGCGATCGAGCTGGCGGCGCACCCGGAGACCGCGGCGGCGCGGACGGTACGCGCGGGGCTGGCGGACTCGGCCAGCTTTGGCATGGCCGGCGCGGCGGCATTGGGCGGCGTACCCATCGCGGGAAAAACCGGCACCGCCAGCGCGGAGGGCGGCGGCGCGAGTCACGGCTGGTTTGTGGGCCTTGCGCCAGCTGAGTCGCCACGCGTGGTGGTGGCCGTCTACCTGCCCGCGGGACACGGTTCGGATGCGGCTCAGGTTGCGGCCAGCCTGCTGGCGCGCTCGCCGCTGAGGAAGCCGTGAGGCGGGCGGTTTTGGCAGCCTGTCTTGCAGCGGCCTGGATGGTCGGAGCGGGCCAGACTGCCCCGCGCGCCACCATCCGCGTGGGCCTGTGGTCGCTGTGGCACGACAAGGAAGCTGTAATCACGCCGCTCTCTGGAGCGATGTTTCGCCCTTGCGCGAATTGCCCTTCCCGGTCGCTGGCGGCCATCACAGTGCGGGCAAAGGATGGCAGTGTTCATTGGACGGAGCCAGGCGGCGTTGCGCACACCGCGACCGAGTTGCTGCTCACGGGCAGCAACCGCCTCACTGCTCATTCTGAATCGCTGGCGCTGGCCTATCCGCTGCGGATCACGGCGCAGGCGGGCGCGCTGCGCCTGGTTGCCACGCTGCCGGTGGAGCGCTATGTGGAGCTGGTGGTAGCTGCCGAGAGCGGAGCGGCGGATGGGCCGGAATCCCGCAAGGCGCTGGCGGTTGTAGCGCGGAGCTTTGCTCTGCAACCCTCGCACGGCCACGCGGGATTCGATGTGTGCGACTCGACCCATTGCCAGTGGGTGCATTGGCGCGCCACGCCTGTGGCTCATGCGGCTGCGCTGGCCACTGCCGGCGAGGTTTTGTGGCTGCACGGTAGCCGTGCCGCAGCGTATTTTCATCAGAACTGCGGCGGCATGACGGCAGCGGCGGCGGAGGTTTGGCCGGCACGCGCCGCGCAAGAACATGGAGCGCTGGAGCATCTGGTCTCGCGCACGGACAACTACTGCCAGCGCACCGGATCGAGCGAGTGGTCGGCGACTCTCTCCCGCGCGGAGCTGACCCAGGCGCTGGCTGCAGCGGGGCTGGTCGCGGCCGGATGGAAGAGCCTGACCGTCGCCAGGCGCGGTAAGTCTGGACGCGCCACAGTGTTGCTGGTTGGCTCTTCGGAGATTTCCGCGGAGAACTTCCGTCTTGCCATCGGCCGCGCCTTGGGTTGGAACCAGATTCGCAGCAACTGGTTTGAGATTGCGGCACAGGGCGATGGCTTTCTCTTTCACGGGCGCGGCTCCGGCCACGGCGTTGGCCTCTGCCAGACCGGCGCGGCGGAGATGGCGCGGGAGGGACATGGCTACCGCGAGATTCTTGCCCAATACTTTCCAGGC
>Ga0302278_10001772_pt1 | contig 25969 bp, 19 predicted proteins | sample III_Bog_N3_2_FD_194543 | JGI IMG/M metagenome (GOLD analysis project Ga0302278, IMG submission 194543) | Peat permafrost microbial communities from Stordalen Mire near Abisko, Sweden - III_Bog_N3_2 | ecosystem: Environmental > Terrestrial > Soil > Wetlands > Peat | place: Sweden: Abisko... | reverse complement strand
AGGGTAAGTCGAGCGTCGGGTTTTCTTTATCGCTTCCGGTGTAATTCAGCAAGCCTCGCTCAGACAATGCGAACACCACGCGGCCAATCCCTGTCCAATAGATTGCTCCGGCGCACATGGCGCACGGCTCGGTGCTGGTGTAAAGAGTGCACCTGGCCAGTTCCGATTCGCTCAGCAGACGGGCTGCCTCACCGCAGGCCAGCGTCTCCGCATGTTGCGTAGGATCCCCTTTTGGCCGCACCGCGTTGTTACGCGCGGCAGCAATCGTCTCGCCGCGCTCGTTCACGATCAGCGAGCCGAATGGATGACGTCCGTCGCTGCGAGCTTCACGCGCCAACTCGATGGCGCGACGCAGGAAAATCGTATCCTGTTCGGTAACTTCTTCCGGGGTATGGTCTGTCACGGTTGGCTTATCATAGCCTGAGAGCGCGCGATCGACAAGCATTTCAATCGGCGAATCGCACCCGCCATTGTCCGCTCACTGGGTGCTCATTGAAACGTGCGCTTGCGCAACACTTTTCCATCGAGCTGGCGGCCATGTCTTCCCATACTCAGCGCCGCGTGGCCATTAACCAATACATGTTCGATGCCTTCGGGAAACTGAACCGGCTGCTCAAACGTTCCCTTGTCAATAATTGTGTCTGGATTGAAGACAACAATATCGGCGAAGTTACCAGCCTTCAAAACCCCTCGGCGCTCGAACCCGAATACTTCGGCAGGCTTTGAAGTCATCTTCCGAACCGCATCCTCGAGCGTAAGAGCTTTCTGCTCGCGAACATATTTTCCCAACACTCGCGGAAACGACCCGAAGACACGTGGATGCGGCTTGCCGCCCAGTAGTCCATCGGTGCAAACATTCTGTTCGGGTCGAGTCAGGAACCGAATTACATGTTCCTCGGTGCCATAGAAATCGACCATGCCTACCGCGTTTTGCTCTTCGACGAGCAGGTCGAACGCGGCATCATATGGATTGTTGCCGCGAGTTTCCCCTATTTGTTTCAAACTCATTCCAACCAGATGTCGATTTGCCTCGGTCTTCACACTGGTCACGAAAATCTGGTCGAGTCCTGCAAAGTCGACAAAATTGTCCCACCCCGGAATTCCATGTTCGATGTCGTGCATCATGCGTACTCGAAGCTCAGTGTCTTGAAGACGCTCCAGCAGCTTGTTCGTGCCGCCATCGTGAACCCACGGCGGAAGGATCACGCCCAGCATGGTGCTTCCGGCAACGTATGGATACTGGTCGAATGAAGTTCGTATTCCTTCAGCCGCTGCCTTGTCGAGCAAAGCTAACACCTGGTCGATAAGACTCCAGTTCTTGCGACCGCAAACCTTGAAGTGCGAAAAGTGAATCTTCACGCCGGATTCCCGGCCGATGGCGATAACCTCTTCCATCGACGCCAGGATCGTGTCCGCTTCGCTGCGTTGATGCACCGCGAACACTCCATCGAAGTCCGCGACAACCTTGCATAACTCAATCAGCTCCGCCGTCTCGGCATAAGCGCAGGGCATATAGATCAGGCCGGTCGAGAGTCCGAATGCGCCGGCCTGCATCTCGCGCCTGGTAATGTCGCGCATCCGCTCCAGTTCTTCCGGCGATGGTCTACGATTATCAAGTCCCATTGCTTCCATGCGGACGTTCCCATGCGGAACAAGATAGCTTTCATTCAGGCCGACGCCTCGTTTCTCAAGAGCCTCCAGATAGCCTTCGGTGGTCTCGTAGTCCCATCCCAGTTCGTCGCTTTCTCCCTCAAGCCCGGCAAGGTTCTTGCGCCATGGCGATATATATCGCTTAGGCAAAGGCGCCATTGAGATGCCGTCCTGGCCAAGTAACTCCGTAGTTACTCCCTGACGAATCTTTGCTTCAAGATATGGATTCACGAGCAACTCCAGATCGGAGTGGCTGTGCGTGTCAATGAAGCCGGGAGCTACAACCTTCCCTTTGGCATCGATAACTCGATCGAATCCGCTGGAATGCTTAAACGCCCCAATCTCCGCGATGAGTTCATCCTCCACTACCAGGCTAGCTGTGTATCTCGGGTTTCCCGTGCCGTCGACGATCCAACCGTGCTCGATCAGAGTTCTCATGCGCTCAACCTTTCCGCAACACGGAGCCCAGGATTCCGTAATAGCCCTCAACCGCCTTTAATAATTGATCGATCTCGATGTACTCGTCGATTGTGTGCGCCACGTTTTCACGGGAAGGCCCAAAGCCGATGGTTTTTATTCCGGCTTCGCCGGCGTAATGGCTGCCGTTGGTACAAAACGAGTATTGTGTAACTTCCGGAGGCAACCCCGCGCTTCGCAAACCGGCAAGAGCGGTTTGCACAAACTCGTCGCTCTCTTCGAGTACCCAGCCAGGGAAAAAACGCTCTCCGCGAATTTCCTCGCCTGTGTAACACTGCTGAACGTCGCTGGCGAAATGCGCAGTGGCCTCCAACTCCGGATCCTTGCACTTCATCTCATCTATGAGTGCGAGCAACGGACGTAATACCGACTCCTTCGTTTCCCCTACCAGCAAGCGGCGATCGTAGGTTGCGCGGCAGTAGTCCGGCACCACGGAAGCTCCCGGATATGGCGAAGACTTGATATCGGTAAGCTCCATGATTCCATCGCCAAGAATCTCATGTACCGGCGCTTTGAGCTTGCCAATCTCACCAATCAATTCGGCCATCTTGTAAACCGCATTAATGCCAGCGCGTGGATTTGCCGAGTGCGCCGGTTTGCCGAAGGTCTCCACCACAATCTCCGCACGCCCACGTTGCCCACGTTTCAGATTAAGCTCGGACGATTCTCCAATAACCACATAGTCGGGATGGATGCGTTCGCTGATTCGTCTGGCCGCAATCCCCTCGAAGCATTCCTCGTAAACAACTCCGGAGATATAGATATCTCCGGCGAAGTCCCTTCGTGTGTCCGCTGCAAAAAAAGCCGCGGCGGCAATCATCGCACTGACGGCGCCTTTCATGTCGGAAGCGCCGCGCCCATAAATCCTTCCGTCTTCAACTTCGCCACCAAAGGGTTTGTGCGTCCACCTGGATTCATCCGGAACTGGAACAACGTCGATATGCCCATCCAGCAGGAGTACTTTCCCAGGGTGCTTGCCTTTGATATGTCCCAGAACATTCCCAAGGCTGTCAATACAAACGTCATCGCATCCCAATGAATCGAATGCCTGTTTCATGCGCTCCACAACGCCTTCTTCATGTCCCGAGTAACTCTGTTTTTGAATAAGCGCCTGGCACAGCGAAATAACCAATTGTTTTCTTACGGCTGTAAGCATAATGGTCTATCTCCTTCCAGTTTCCGCCGACGTTTCCGTAACTCCGCCCTCAACGGCTGTAAGGTGTGCCTCTGAGCGGAAGGCTGTTTCGAAGCAATCCGTCCCGCCGGAAATAGGCGCCCGCTACGGCAGGCGGAGTCGCAATCATTACGATTTCCCCCACTCCCTTAGCGCCATATGCAAGCGTGGCGGTGTTCTTTTCAATAATGTGGCACTCGATCTGGGGCACCTGCGTGGAACGCAGCAGTCCAAGCGTGCCCAAACTAACTGCCGGAGCGCCGTTGCGAACTTTGAACTCTTCGCTGAGTGCAAATCCCATGCCCATAACTACCCCGCCTTCAATCTGGCCCTCAATGCCGTTCGGATTGATTGCCTTGCCCACATCGTGTGCGGCAACAACCTTCCGCACTCTTCCATCGTCATCCAGAATCACCACCTGTGTGGCGTATCCATAAGCAACGTGACTTACGCGATGCGGTTTGTCTGAGGTCATAGGGTCGGTAACGCAATCATATTCGCGGTAGTATTCTTCGCCTTCCAGTTCGGCCAGCGAATGATTGCTCAATGCTTGCTTGAGCGCTTCTCCGGCTCTCCGCGCCGCCTCGCCGGTGATGAGTGTTTGCCGGGATGCCGTACTTGTGCCGCTGTTCGGAGTTACCATCGTGTCCGGCTCATGAACGCTGATAGCCGACTTAGGCAACTGCGCCGATTCCGCCACAATTTGCATCAGCACCGTCGCCAATCCCTGCCCCATGCATGCTGCGCTTGTGCAGATGATTACGCCTCCATTTTTCACCTTCAGTTTCACCCGCCCAACATCCGGCACGCCTACACCTTTGCCGCTGTTCTTAAACGCGCATGCGATACCCGCATCGGGATGAGCGTCGAATACATCTCTCACGCTAAGCAGAGTCTCCTTCAGTGCGGTTCCATCATCGGCAATCTGTCCGTTTGAAAGCACGCCACCCGGCTCAATGGCGTTGCGGTAGCGAATCTCCCATGGTGAGATTCCGGCCATTTCCGCAAGCAGGTTCAGGTTACTTTCCATGGCAAAGCAGGTCTGGGTAACCCCAAAGCCACGAAACGCGCCGGAAGGAATATTGTTGGTGTAGATCGCGCGCCCTTCAATGTCGACATTGTCTATCTGATAAGGCCCGGCTGCATGCGTGCATGCCCGCTGCAGAACCGGGCCACCCAACGACGCGTATGCCCCTGTGTCAGCAACGATGCGAGCCCTGACAGCTGTAATCATCCCATTGGCGTCGCACGCGGTGATGTAATCCATCTCCATGGGGTGGCGCTTGGGATGGACGAGAAAGCTCTCCTCGCGACTGAACGTAAGTTTCACGGGCCGCCCGCAATGCCAGGCCAACAACGCGGCATGGTGTTGCACGGAGAGATCCTCCTTGCCGCCGAACCCTCCACCTACCAGTTTGCCGATGACGCGAACTTTGTCGCCCGGCACTTCAAGCATCTCAACAATGCCGTGATGGTCGTCGTAAACTCCCTGGCTAGCTGTATAAACCGTCAGCGTTCCATCCAGCGCCGGAACCGCGAGGGCGCTCTCAGGTTCAAGAAACGCGTGCTCCTGGCGCGGTGTGGAGTAATGCCGCGTAACCACGTACTTTGCATCTCGAATTGCGCAATCGACATCGCCGCGTTTGATCGAAGTCTCGGAAAGCACATTGCCGTTCGGGTGAAGCAGGGGCGCGCCTTCAGCCATAGCCGCTTCCGGAGATAACATCGGCGGAAGCTCCTCATACTCCACACGAATTAACTCCAGTGCCTTCCTCGCCATTTCTTTGCTAGTAGCTGCCAGCACCACCAGGGCATCTCCAACGTAGCGAGTCACTTCGCCCTCGGCAATCATCACCGGCCAATCGTGAACAATATGTCCCAGCAGCCTTTCACCCGGAACATCTTTTGCTGTCAGTACAACTTCAACTCCAGAGCAGGCCCAGGCTGCGGAGGTGTCGATCTTTCTCACTATTGCGCGGGGATACTTTGACCTGAGCACGGCGCCATGCAGCATCCCAGGGATCTGCATATCGTCAACAAACTCGCCGGTTCCCAACAGCTTTTCCGTCGAATCCAGCCTCACCGCCCGTTCGCCTACTCTTGCCGCGGTTGAGTTGCCGTTGAGGGCACTTTCATTGCGCAACGCCGTCGCAGCCAATTGAATTGCCCTCTCGATTCTTATGTAACCAGTGCAGCGGCAAAGGTTATACCGGATGGCCCTTTTAATCTCGATGGGACTGGGATTGGGGTTTTGGTCCAACAAGGATTTCGCGCTGATAACAACCCCAGGCATGCAAAAGCCGCATTGCACTGCTCCTACTTCTCCGAATGCCCAGGAGTAAACCTCACGCTCGCGCGGCGATAGTCCTTCTACTGTGGTAACTGTTTTCCCTTGAACTTTGGCTATCGTCAAGGTGCACGCCCGCAGCACCTTTCCGTTTACCAAGACCGAGCAGGACCCACACACTCCCTCAGCGCAGCCATCTTTCACTGAAGTCAACTTGGCTTCCTCACGGAGGTACTCCAGCAGGTTTCTATCTGTCGGAACCATAACCGGATCGTGGTTAAGTGTGAATTGAAGCATCGGTGTTACTCCTTCACGCGTGGGTGCCGGGAAGCGGCGATTTTCCCGTTGTAATCGCTCACCTTCGCATACTGCGCATCCCAAAACGCCTGGCTTCGCATCGAATCCAGAAACTCCTTTGAGTAACCGAATTTCATCCAGTCGTTCTCCTTTTGAGCAAAGAGCCGCTCTTTTACCGCGGGCTTGCGAAAGTCGAAAACATGGTCATCGGCGGCCCCCAGGAAGACATCCCGCGTCCAGCGGTCGAGTACCTTTGGACCAAGCTCGAGATAGCGGCCATTCATTCCTTCCAACACTGAGTTATACCGATCGAAGCCGTCAGTGGCAACGGTGACCACATTGTCGTCCGGTCCCAATCGGAGGTGCTTGGCCAATTTAATCGCGCCCAGAATGTTACAAATTCCCGATGGCCCAAAGAAATCCCGAAGGCCGAGTGCAACATCCGGATCCACGCCCACCTTCACCAGAGAGTCCAATCCGTCGTGGATAATCTTGATTCCCTGTACGGTCTCTTCATCCTTGATAAGAATTACGAAGTCGGTCTGAAGTACGTTGTGAATCAACGTACACATTTTGTCGCCGATGCCCTCGATGCGGTGCTGCCCGCGTCCTCCATTTGCCAAAGTCGAGCACTCATACGGTTCCAGCGCAGCAATCTTCGCATCTCGAAACATCGCTTTGATCTGGTCGCCCGCCGCAAGCGTTCCCGCCGAACCCGGCGCTGAAGTAAACGCTGCGATGCGCCCGTTGCCCACACCGTTGACCGCTTCAATCGCGCTGTTTCCCGTTACATGCCGATGGAAGCGATAGTTAGGAAAGAGTTCGAACTGAGCCAGCGCCTTATTGCAAGGGTTTTTCATCAGTTCCCTGGTTCTCTCCAGCGTTAGAATCACGTCGGACTCGGAGCCCGGAGTCAGATCCAATTCGCCGCCATACCGCTTGATGCGCTCGTACCTTTCCCTGCTCATGCTGTCGGGCATGATGATGATTGCGCGGAAGCCAAGCAGCTTGGAGACATAGGCCGTTCCGATGCCGAAGTTACCAGTGGACGGCCCGAGGATGGTATGTTTACCGGGCACAATTTCGCCGTCCACAATACCTTCCATCAAGGTGCTGTAGGCTGGGCCAACCTTGTGCGATCCGGAGGGAAATCCGGTTCCGAGCATAACAACGATGTTTGCGTCGACACCCATCAGCGCGCGCGGCATAACTACCTTGCGTACCTGATTCGCCGCATCTTTCCATGTAATGTTGAATAAGTTGATGGGAGCGAGCTCATCCTGATGGAGAACAGCCAGAGCGTTGGCGCGAACAGCCTTACTGAGGAGCCCTGGATTGAGCATCTCATCATAGGTAGGGCCGAAGGGTATGTTTGCCATCTCGATCTCTTCTCACTTTGATTTCATTTGAGCAACAGAAACATCACGCTGTTACTGCTACCTCGATTGCCTTGCGAATGTTTTCAATATCCCGGCGCACATGAATCGCGCCTCCAACCGCGCGCATTGCGCTTCGAACATCCTTCAGCCCGTTGCCAGTCATGACGATTGCAACGCTTTCACTGCGATCGATCACGCTTGATTCGACTGCTCGCCTGACGCCTGCAACTCCGGCCACGCCGGCCGGTTCGCCAAACACTCCGGTCATTCGCGCAAGCAAGGGGATAGACTGAAGAATGTCTTCGTCGGAGACGGACACGAATGCGCCAGCCGATTCGGTCACCGCTCGCATTCCCTTGCTGAAGTTTCGCGGATATCCCACTGCGATGGAGTCAGCCAAGGTGTGGGCTTCGCATGGAGCTAGACCGCACTTACTTCGCCACGCGGTGAGAAACGGATTGCATCCATCCGCCTGAACGCCAAGCAGGCGTGGCAAACGGGGAATGAAACCGAGGATATGCATCTCCAGCAGGCCCTTCCAGACTCCAGCGATCGTACAGCCATCGCCGACACTCACTACAACCCAGTCGGGAATGCTTCCCGGAGTAAGTAGAGCGAACTGCTCCGCGAGTTCCAGCGAGACCGTTTTCTTGCCCTCGATTAGGTAGGGGTTCACGGCACAGTTGCGGTTGTACCAGCCGAACTCCGCGCTGGCCCGCATGCATAACTCCCATGCTTCGTCGTAGGTTCCCTCTACGGAAAATACCTGCGCGCCGAATGCAAGCAATTGCGCCACCTTGGCCTCAGGCGCGCCCGCTGGAACAAAGATTACCGCGGGCATTGCGGCCGCGGCAGCGAAGCCTGCCAAAGAAGAAGCGGCGTTGCCGGTGGATGCGCAGGCGATCTTCGAAGCTTGCTTTTCCATCGCTTTCACCACGCCCACGGCACTCGCGCGATCCTTGAACGATCCGGTCGGGTTGCGGCCCTCGTCCTTTACCCAGCAGCGGGAGACGCCCAGGTCTCTTGCCAATCTGGGCGCGTCATAAATTGGTGTCCAGCCCACATGAAGATACGGAATCGAAGTTCGATTTGCCACAGGCAGCAGCGGCAGGTAGCGCCACATTGATAGATCTCTGTTCTGGGCTAAGGAGGCTGGGTTTAACTCGCCCTTTATCGACTCGTAGTCGTATTCGACATCGAGAATTCCATCGTGGTAACCACACACCGGGCAGAAGTAGTCCACTTGCTTAGCGCTATAAGTACGTCGGCAATTGACGCATCGAAGACCGGTGACATAGCTCATCGCTTGTCTTACTCCGTTTCAGTACCACAGCCTTAAAGCCGCTCCGGCTTACTGAGCCATACTCAGAGCGTGCCTCTTGCAGCGGCTTACACACAAGCCGCATGTAAAGCACTTTTCTTCGTCGATGTGCAGGATTTCATCCTTTGAAATCGCGCCGTACGGGCAACTGATTTCACATTGACCGCAGAGAGAACACCGGTTCCTGTCCACGCTGGGATAACTCCCGGTTTTTGGAGAGCCTCTCTGGGCCATTTTGCGAATGGTCAGACCCTTGATTTCGTCCACTGAGTTATAGCCATGGGTGTCGAGGAAGATATCCAGTTCCCTCGCTATCCTTCCATAGACCGTTGGACCGCGCAAAATGGCTTCCGTGCACACCTGGACCGCGGACGCGCCCACCATGAACATCTCCGCCGCGTCGCGCCCGGTGGCCACTCCGCCAACTCCGAAGATCGGTATCCGCACCACTCGCGCAGCGTCGTAAACACAGCGCAGCGCCAATGGCTTGATGGCCGCGCCAGACAACCATCCAAAGCCGTCCTTGCTTCCCATCAGCGGGAGCCCGGTTTCAAGATCGATACTCAGGCAAGGGCCGAACGAATTGATCATGACCAGCCCGTCGGCACCCGCATCTTCCAGAGCGACAGCAATCTCCTGGATGTTAGGGTGCGGGCTGAGTTTCATGAACACGGGCACATCGACTGCTTCCTTAGCCGCTCTGAGCGCATCTACGATTGGCGAGATATCGTTGCCAACATAGTGCGTGGATAACTCAAGCGCGTCTGCGTAAGGCTTAACAAGCGGAGCCAGTTCTCTAATTTGATCAGCCGAATAGCCCAGCCCAACGATCACTGGAAGTCCGGCGGTGCGGGCTAACTTGTATTCGACTTCCAGCCATTGCTCTTTTGGTAACTCGGACCATAGCTCAGTGTTCATGAACCCGCCCCGAATTTCAGCCATGCATGGACGCGGAACCACTGCGGGATTCACAGAGATTGTCTTGGTCACCAGCCCACCCGCGCCCCCATGCGCAGCCGCCAGCAGAATGGCTCCATCCTTCGACGGAGGCCCCGCAGCCGGAAGGATCGGGTTGGAGAAATCGATTCCGCAGATACTTACATGAAGATTTGCCATTTCAATCCGTTGTTGAATCCGCCCATTTGGCGTTTATCGATTGTGGTCCGGCATTCACGGACCTCGATGTGATGTACATCACCTTAAGACGCAATGCTCTCGGCTAGAATCCCCGACAATGGAACCATCTCCATCGATGCTGGTCGGCAACGGACGGGTCATAACCCGCGACGAACGTTTGCCGCTGATTGAGAACGGCTGTGTCGCGATTAAGGATGGCCTGATCGCTGCGGTTGGAACGGCGGCTTTAAGGCAATGTCATCCCGAGGCGCAGTTCGTGGATGCGCGAGGCGGTCTGATCATGCCAGGCCTGATTAACACCCACATGCATCTTTACAGCACGTTTGCTCGCGGGATGGCCCTGAAGGAAACTGCCCCCGGTAACTTTCAAGAGATTCTGGAACGTCTCTGGTGGCGCCTGGATAAGGTGCTGACCCTCGAGGATGTGTATCTGAGCGCTCTGGTAGCGATGATCGATTGCATCCGCAATGGCGTCACCACTATCTTCGATCATCACTCAAGCCCGGGCGCAGTGGCGGGCAGCCTGTTTCGCATTGCAGACGCCGCGCGCCTCACCGGCCTGCGCAGTTGCCTTTGCTATGAGGTTTCGGATCGAGACGGCGCCGAAGTTCGAGACCGGAGTATCGAAGAAAATGAAACGTTTCTCGGCAGTTGCAGGCAATCCCCATGCGACGAGCTTCGCGGACTCTTTGGCCTTCATGCTTCCTTCACCTTGAGCGATGAAACTATTGCCCGCTGCACTGGCCTGGCCACGGATCTCGATGCAGGTTTTCACGTCCATGTTGCGGAGGCTGAATCCGATGTTGCCGAGTGCCTGCGGGTGCACGGGAAGCGCGTGGTGGAGCGGTTCCATGACTCAGGTGTTCTTGGCTTGCGAACCATTGCCGCTCACTGCGTCCATGTGAGCGATGGAGAGATCGATCTATTGCAAGAGAGCGGGACAAGCGTAATTTATAACCCTGAATCCAACATGGGGAATGCGGTTGGCTGCGCGCCAGTGCTGAAGATGATGAGCCGCGGTTTGAGCGTTGGCCTGGGAAGCGACGGTTATACCTGCGATATGCTTGAGTCGCTGAAGGTGGCGAATCTGCTGCACAAGCATGAATCGGGCCAGCCGAGTGCGGGCTGGATGGAACCGCCGGCAATGCTGTTTGACCATAACGCGCGGATTGCCAGCGAGTGTTTTGGCGGTTCGCTGGGCAAGCTGATCCCCGGCGCGTTCGCGGATGTGATCGTAGTGGACTACAATCCGCCGACGCCGCTGACGCCCTCAAACCTGAACAGCCACCTGCTGTTCGGCGTCTCCGGTCGTTCGGTCGAGACAACCATAATCGGGGGCCGGATTGTGATGCGCAACAGAGAGCTTATCGGCATCGACGAAGAAGAGATCACGGCCAATGCACGAGTCTCCGCAGCAAAACTCTGGCAGCGTTTTTAAGATCTGCCCTGGTTCTGCATGAGCAGTTGAGCCCAATAACACCTGCGCAAGAACTGCTTCACGCGGACTATCATGGACCTGTGCAGACCCAGGCCAAACTTGGCGATATTCTTGCCAACGCAATCACGCACGGAATCGGAGCCGCATTTGCCGTGGCAGGGGCGATCTATCTTATCGCCGTATCCTCGCGTGGAACTGCCTGGCTCATCGTCAGTTGCAGTGTCTTCTCGACGACACTGGTACTGGTCTACCTTTGCTCCACGCTCTATCACTCGCTTGTGCGCACGAGGGCTCGGCATGTATTCCAGGTGCTCGATCACTCGGCAATCTATCTTCTTATCGCGGGCACGTACACGCCCTTTACCCTGGTCTCATTGCATGGACCGGTGGGCTGGGTGCTGTTCGGCGTTGTCTGGGCACTGGCGGTGGCCGGAGTTATCTTCAAGAGTCTAGCCGTGGGCCGGTTTGCCGTAGCATCGGCGTTGGTCTACCTTTTCCAGGGCTGGTTCGTTGTTTTCGCGGCTCGCCCGCTGCTCGATGCCATAGGCTGGCGTGGCGTGGCGTGGCTGGGTGCCGGAGGACTAGCTTACACTCTGGGCATCATTTTCTTTGCTCTGGATCGCCTGCGCTACTTTCACGCAGCCTGGCATATCTTCGTGCTTGCCGGAAGCGTGGTGCATTACTTTGCGATTCTCTTTTACGTAGTTCGGCCGGGCCGCTGATTCCGCGGGCCGCGACCAAGCGATTCGGGAAACGACAACAGCAGCTTGTTCCCTTTACGAAAGCATGTAAGGCGCGCGTTGGGGGCGCGATAACATGCTATTCGCTTCATCGTCATTCTTGAAACGCTCCAAGGTCGGATCCCAATAGAGCTTTCGCCTGGTTACCATCGCCATATCGTGAATAAGACAAGTTGAGCATGCGCGGTGTCCCAGTTCCGCTGGAGAGATTGGAGCGTTTCGGCTGATGATGCAATCCAGCCAGTTGCCGTGCTGTTCTTTGCTCTCGTACAAGTGGATTTCGTCCGGTCCGATTACCGACTTGATGATCGCCGGATCGCTCGACGCCAGCGCGGTTGCATCGTTCAGCTTGGCCACCGGGTCGCTTTTTGTTACCTGCTCGTTGCCGCGGGAGACGAAGATCCATCCCTTTGTCCCATAGAACTTGATGCCGTTGGGATAATCGCCGCTGATACTCATTTGTGTCCCGTTGGCATACAAGCCCTCAGTCTTGAACGTTCCATGCACATCCCACAGCCCATGATCGGGAAACTCGGCCTTGCCCCACACTTCGATCGGGCCGGTGTACTCGGTATTCATGCCCCAGTGTGCGCTATCGACGTGGTGCGCGCCCCAGCCGGTAATCATGCCTGCACCAAACTGCCTGCAACGCAGCCATCCCGGCCGGCCATATCCCTTTTGCGGATGCACACGGTCTACCGTGTAGTAGACGTCGGGAGTCTCGCCGAGCCACATTTCATAGTTAAAGTTTTCAGGCACCGGCATGGGCGTTTTGTCGCCTCCGGCTGGGTCGCCCGGCAAGCCAACCTCCACACGCTGGATGTCGCCGATGCGTCCGTTGCGAACCAGTTCCGCGGCATATCGGAACTGTACGGTGGAGCGCTGCTGGCTGCCAATCTGCAGGATTCGCCCAGTTGACTGAACAGCATTGCTCAGTGCGCGGCCCTCGGCAATCGTCAGTGACGCGGGCTTCTGAAGATAGACATCCTTGCCCGCACGAACCGCGGCGATGCCGACGAGCGCATGCCAATGGTCCGGCGTGCTGACTACAACAGCGTCGATATCCTTGTTGGCAAGTAGTTCGTGAAAATTCGCATAGCCGGTGACGCCGTCGTAGGGCTTGCCCGTTTTCGTCGCATAGAAATCGTTGACAAACTTCTTCCCATCTTCCCGGCGATTTGCGTCCAGATCGCAGACAGCCATGATCCTTGCGCGGTCGTACTGCAGAATCAAGGGCATATCGTGCCCTCGTGAGATGCGGCCCACACCGATGGCTCCGATGTTGATGCGCTTGCTGGGCGCAAATTGGCCGAGCACTGTCGATGGCAGGATGGTTGGAAATCCGGCGACTGCTGCCGCTCCGATGCTGGTCTTCAAAAACCTGCGCCGCGAGACCTTACCCTTAACCGCACTTTTCATGGTCCCTCCATTTGCTATTCCTTCAGCGTTACGACCTCGGCGTTCTTCTGAGCCTTGATAACCAGTTCTGCCGCGAGCAGGCATTGGTCCTGATCCTGCGCAACGTGCGTTCTGTTCACAATGTCGGAAACAAATTGCTGGCCGAACGGCAGCGGCATGTTGTTGCAATCGATGTACCGCGCCACTTTGTTGTCAACGAGGAACAGATTATTCCCCTGGCGGCCGACGGCTACGTTGGTATATTTGCGGACCTCGATGTAACCATCGGTGCCCAGAATAAAAAGCCGTCCATCTCCCCACGTCCCCAACCCGTCGGGCGTGAACCAGTCGAGCCGCACATAACCCAAGCCGCGGTCGCCGCGCAGCACCATATCGCCAAAATCCTGAAATCGGGGACGATTCGGATGGCGCACATTTGCGATTTGCGACTCCACAACTTCAGCCTGCTTCGATCCCGTGTAGAAGAGAAACTGGTCAACCTGGTGCGAGCCGATGTCGCAGAGAATTCCACCGTACTGGTCGGGATTCCAGAACCACTCCGGCCGCCCCGTTCCACCGCCTGCGTCTCCGTGCCCTTGCACAACCTGGTGAGGCGCAATGTTTATGGTCTGGATCACCTTGCCGATTGCGCCTTGCTGTGTGAGCACTCCGGCGTACACCGCGGCCTTAACCTCCAGCCGCTCGCTGTACATTATCCCGTAGATGCGCTTTGTCTCCGCGATTGTCTTTCGTACCTGAGCCAGTTGCTCCAGAGTCGTAATTCCCGGCTTGTCCGCTAAAAAGTCCTTGCCGTTTTTCATGGCGCGCACGCCCAGCGGAGCGCGTTCACTGGCTATCTGGGAGCTGAGCACCAGTTGCGTGGAAGGGTCGTTAAGAATCTCATCCTGTGTTTTGACCACCTTCACATTGGGAAATCGTTTGGTGAAATTTGCGAGCTTGTCCGGTTCGCCGACCCAGGCCGACACCAGTTCTCCGCCGCCGCGCTGAACGGCCCCGATCATGCCGTAGATGTGGTCGTGGCTGACGCCGCAGACGGAAAACTTGATGTGGTCTTTCGGCGTCTCTTCAGCCTGGTCAGGCAGCACCGCGTCTTCGATTACGCGGCTCGGCTCTCTACCCAAAGCCAACGCACCCTGCCCAAGCCCCGTCATCATCGCAACCGACCCCATCCATCCGGTCTGTTTGAGAAAGTCGCGCCTGCCAGTAGATCTCATTTTCATCCCCTTCCGCAACCCGAACAGTATCACCAATAGAGGAACAAATGCGCAATGGGGAAGATGAATCCTGGAAACCTTGCGCCGCGGAACCATCCGATGAGAACTCGATCGCGATCAAAGTACCCATTCCGACCGCAGACCGGACCCTCGAAAGACCCGTACATTACCAAATTGTTTGCTTTTCCGCCGTACAATTCATTTCCCATTCACACGATTCATTTATCCATTGCAGAGTCTGGTAGTTGCGCCCCCTGCACGACTGGACGCGAAAACCATCCTAAAGTTTGGAGCGATCAGCATGTCCGATTTGGCGACTACCGTTTCAGAACGTCCCCCAGCGGCAGCATTACTCGACAAGAAAATGAAGAAATCCCACGCCATGATCAGCGGTGGCGTGGTTCTGTCAGCGCTGGTTATCGGACTTGGCTTCATTGCCGTCCATCTGTCACAGGACCTGATCGGCGTCACAGCCACCAGCGTGTGGCCCTTTGTGCTGCTTGGCGTGGCCCTGCTCATCGCTCTCGGGTTCGAATTCGTGAATGGCTTCCACGATACCGCCAACGCCGTGGCTACCGTAATTTACACGCACTCGCTCGACCCCAATATCGCAGTGGTCTGGTCAGGGCTCTGCAACCTGGTCGGCGTGCTCACTTCCTCCGGCGCCGTCGCATTCACGGTCATCACGCTGTTGCCCGTCGAGCTGATTCTTCAGGTCAGCGCCGGGGCAGGGTTCGCAATGGTGTTCGCTTTGCTCATCGCCGCCATTTTATGGAACCTGAGCACCTGGTGGTTCGGACTGCCCGCCTCCAGTTCGCACACCATGGTAGGCTCCATTATCGGCGTGGGCCTCGCCAACCAGCTCATGAATCCGGGGGGCGGCACCTCAGGCGTGGACTGGGCCCAGGCCAGCAAGGTCTTCCAAGTCCTGCTTATCTCGCCGTTGATCGGTTTCACCGCAGCCGGGCTGCTGATGCTTTATTCCAAGTATGGCGTGAAGAGCGCCGTTGTCCGCATAATCATGGGGCTTTTGGGCGGCGCTGCAGGTGGCTATTTTGCGTTCTTTGTTTTCAAGTCCTGGCTCTGGACCGGTTTGTTCGCCGCGTTTATCGGAGTCTCAGTCGTACTGGCTTCCAAATGGCTGTCCAACTACCCGGCCATCTTCGAGGCACCCAAAGGCAACAACCCTCCGCCCCTCCCGATCCGCGCGCTGCTCATCCTTACCTGTTCCGGCGTCAGCTTCTCGCACGGCTCCAATGACGGACAGAAGGGCATGGGTTTGATCATGCTGATCCTTATCGGTACCGTGCCAACCGCCTATGCGCTTAACCATGCGGTCTCGGCGAAGGATGTTCAGACCTTCATCTCCGCCTCAGAAAATGCCGGGAAGGTCCTCGATGCGCATGTGGACAAAACTGGCATCCTCGGCGCAGACGCCCGCACAGAGGTCACCGATTATATCCGCACCAAGAAGATTCAGCCGGACACGATTCTCGCGCTACGCGAATTGGTCGAGGACCTGAACCACGAAGTGGCGCTCTACAAGGAGTTCAAGTCGGTTCCTCCCGGCCAGCAAACCAACGTCCGCAACGATATGTATGTGGCCAGCGAGGCAATTCGGCTGATGCAGAAGAGCAAGACGCCTGCCTTTACGGCCGACGAAAACAAGACCCTCGCCACCTACAAGGTCCAGGTCGACAAGGCCACCAAGTTCATCCCCGCCTGGGTTAAGGTTGCCGTAGCCCTGGCGCTGGGTATGGGCACCATGGTCGGCTGGAAGCGCATCGTAGTAACCGTCGGCGAGAAAATAGGCAAGGAGCACCTGACCTATGCACAGGGGGCCAGCGCTGAACTGGTTGCCATGTGCACCATCTTCGCTGCGGATAACTTCGGCTTACCGGTGTCAACTACACACGTCCTGAGTTCAGGTGTTGCCGGGACCATGGCCGCCAACCGCAGTGGGCTCCAGTTCGCGACCATTCGCAACATCGCAGCTGCCTGGGTGTTTACCCTCCCAGCCGCGGCGCTGCTCTCCGGCAGTCTTTTCTGGCTTTTCCGCCAGTTCGCCGCCAGCTAAGCTGCTTTCAAACTGCCATTTCAGGGCGTCCAGTAATCCCGGGCGCCCTTTTTCCTGCCGTCGGCGCAGCGGTTCGCCCCTTGATCGAGCTACAGTCATTGTGCCTCCCGTGCGCGCGGGAGTAGAATTCTCTGCCATGGGATCAGGAACCGCGGCATAATCCCTGTGCGTCGGGCTCATCCTGGACCGGAATTAAATCGATGTAGCGTTGGGATTCTCTCCGTAACCCAAAAACCGGGCCGCGACTGAACCCAACAGAGGGTTTGGAGAGCCGGCATGAGGAACACCAATTGGATTACGGCAATTTTCCTGGCAAGTGGGCTGAGCCTCGCGCTCACGGCCTGCGGCGGCAGTGGCAGCACATCCACGGGGACCGGATCGACGGGACCAACAATCACCTCGATCACAGTCACGCCTACCACCGCAACCATCGGAACCCAGGTGCAGTTTGTGGCCACCGTCGCCGGGACGGGCAGTTTCAGCAGCCAGGTGGCGTGGTCTTACACGCCCCCCGTCGGCTTTACACAGAGTGCGGGCACCATGACCGCCGGCGGCCTCTACACCACGCCCTACCCGGCTCCGCCAAACATCACGGTTACGGCCACCAGCACACAGTTTCCGTCTGTGAGCGGATCAGCCACGGTGACCCTGAACCCACCGGCCGCGGTCGCGGGCCTGACGCTCAGTGTGGATGCGGGCAACCAGACCCACGCCATCAGCCCTTACATCTATGGCATGGACGCCTATCTGCTGGATGGATCTGCTGCAGATGCTGCCGCCGTTGCGCCAACCAACATCACCATCGATCGCTGGGGCGGAGACTCCACGGAGCGCTACAACTACCAGTTGGACGTAACCAATTCCATCGCCGACTACTACTTTGAAAACTCGCCGGGCACAGGTGGGGACGGCTGGCTTGCGGTGCCGGGAGTCAGCGCATTCGACGCTTTGGTGAACAGCAACAACAGCAACGGCATCAAGACCCTTGGGACAGTGCCAGTGCTGGGTTGGGTGGCGAAAGACAGCACGTCGTGCAGTTTCCCTTCATCCACCTATCCAAATCAAGTGTCGTTCGCACCAAACGGATGCGGCGACGGGCTGTACCCCGAGGGCGTGAGCGGCTGCACCAGCAGCAGCGGATGTAACATTACCGGCAACAACCCCGATGTAACCAGCATTCCAGAACCGCCGCCAACTCCGCCGGCTCCATCGGCAGTGAACACAGCCTGGGCGCAGAGTTCGTGGACAGGCGGCTGGGTAACGTCCCTGGTGAATCATTATGGACCCGGAAACCCAAATGGCAGCACAGGGAAAGGCGTCGCCATCTACGACCTGGACAACGAGCCCACCTGGTGGGATTCAAACGACCTCGACGTGCATCCAGTGCCATTTTCGTATGACGAAGTGACCAACGGCGGCATCGGCTCAGCCCTGGCCATCAAGACTGTCGACCCGACGGCCGAGGTGAGCGGTCCGGTAATCGACTGGTGGTACGCCTACTTCTATTCCAAGAAAGACATTGAATCCGGATGGGGTTCAGGCCCTTGCTACGAGCCATGGAGCAACCCCACCGACCGCAAGGCGCACGGCGGCGTTCCCTTGATCGAATACTATCTGCAAAAGATGAAACAGGCTGAAACCACCTATGGCGTGCGGCTTCTGGATTATGTCGATCTGCACACCTACTTTGCGGCCACCTACAATGGGAAAGGTTTGGGCTTAGCTGCGGCGGGCGATACCGGCGCGCAACAGGCGCGGCTCAGTTCAACGCGTGCCTTCTGGGATCCAACCTACACCGACCCCAATTTCCCTCAGCCCAATTACACCACCGATTCAAACTACACCACAAGCTGCGCACCTCCGCCGCAGTCTCCGCAACTGATACCGATGATGAAGACGTGGGTTGCCAACGATTATCCCGGCACCAAGCTGGCCATCGATGAATACAACTGGGGCGGCATGGAAGCCATCAATGGCGCGCTTGCCCAGGCGGACATTCTCGGCATCTTCGGCCGCGAGGGCCTCGACCTGGGCACCATGTGGCCCACCAGCGACCCATCCGGGCAGATTCCCGGCATGATGGCATTCGCCATGTACCGCAATTACGACGGCAACAAGTCCACCTTCGGCGATATGGGGCTGGCCTCCACCAGCGCGGTCGCAGGCGCAGATGCCGAGGGTTCGCTGGCGGTCTATGGAGCTTTGCGCACCTCAGACAACGCGGTCACCGTGATGGTGATCAACAAAACATACGCCAATCTGACGCAAACGTTCTCCCTCGCAAACGTGAATGCGAGCGGGCCGGCCAAGGCTTACCTTTACTCGAATGCCAACCTCGCCGCGATAGTGCCACAGGCCAACATCCCGGTCACGCCGCCCGTGGCGGGAAGCACAACCAGCACGCTGAGCACAACCTTCCCGGCGCAATCCATCACCCTGCTGGTAATACCGCAGTAGATGGGGCTGCGGCAGGCGCATGCGGCCGAGGCCTCGGAGCATGTGTGTTCGAATCGTTGCGTGAAGTCGCGAGCTCAAAACGTAGGCTCGCCGCATCGCACCTGGGACACTTGAGCGCCCTGCCTTTATACTTAGATGTTTGCCAAAGGCAGGCACGCGGGCACTTGAATAGCCCTCGGATGAGGAGCAAGCATTGGCACAAGCGGAGATTGGCATCATCGGCGGCAGCGGGCTTTACTCCATGCCCGGATTCACCAACATGCGCGAAGTGCACGTCGAAACACCCTTCGGCGACCCATCGAGTGTCTTCGTTGTGGGCGAGATGGAGGACCGCAAAGTAGCTTTTCTTGCGCGCCATGGACGCGGCCATCGTCTCCTTCCCTCCGAGCTAAACTTTCGCGCCAACATTTACGCCTTCAAGAAGCTTGGGGTCGATCGCATCCTCTCTGTCTCGGCCGTGGGATCGCTCAAAGAGGAGCACAAGCCCACCGATTTCCTTATGCCCGATCAGTTCATCGACCGCACCTTTAATCGCATTTCGACATTTTTTGGCGACGGGATAGTGGGCCATGTGGCATTCGGCGACCCGGTTTGCTCCACGGTTGCCAAGGCCGCGGCCCGGGCTTGCGCCGAAGTGGGCGTGGTGGGCAAGCTGGGTGGAACCTACGTCTGCATGGAAGGGCCGCAGTTCTCTACCAGGGCCGAGTCGAATCTTTATCGCAGTTGGGGCGCGGACGTGATCGGCATGACCAATCTGCAGGAGGCCAAGCTCGCACGCGAAGCCGAAATCTGCTATGCCACCGTCGCCATGGTCACCGACTACGACTGCTGGCGCGAAGGCCACGATGCGGTCACCATCGAGGAGATTGTGGCCGTGCTGCACAAGAACGCCGACAACGCCGCAAGGGTTGTAAAGGCAGCGGTCGCGGCCATGCCCACCGAACGCACATGCGCTTGCGCAAGTGCTGCAAAGTACGCCGTCCTCACCGCGCCCGATGTAATTCCAGCCGATATAAAACAGAAGCTGAGACTGCTGTTCGGCAAGTACCTGGGCTGGTAGGGACGCGAAAGGCGGCCACTGAATTGGCGGTATACTAGTGGTATAGGGGAGCCGTCGGCCCGGAGGTAGAAATGAAAAGGGACATCTTGAAGGAAGCCGAATATTGGTACAACTTCGACCGGGATATTTTCTACAACCGCAAGGCAAAGAAGGCTTTCAGCCTTGAGTTCGTCGACGATAATCCCGAAAAGGAGATACGCCAGCGAATCGAGGAGAATACCAACGGAAATGGATGGACGTTCTACTTCAACTCTCCTCCCTCGGAAGGCGTGAAGCGGGAACTGGAAAGAGTGCTCGGATAGTGCCGGAACGCACGATCGAAGACAAACTGCGGGAAGAGTATTTCGAGCTTCTCCCGAACATTCGCCGGGTTATGTGGCAGCTTGAGGCGGAGATTCGCTATTACACTCTTCCAATCCTGCACAGTTTGAAGTCTTACGAGCAGTTGGTAGTCAAGTCGCGCGTGAAAGATTGCGAGAGCGCATTGACTACGTTAAGCCGCAACAAAATGGGTAAAGAGAACGAGGGCAGGACATTCGATCCGGAAAGACCGGGAGAATACTCCATGCTGAATCTGCCGGATTTGGCCGGCGTTCGCGTCCTGGTATTCCCGAACAGCAAGTTGATTGAAGTTGACAATGCGCTCCGTGACCGCTTCCGGAGTTGGACTCAAAAGCCGGTGAAAAACCATCGTGGAGAAGTGCTCGCTCCAAAATACTACGGGTACTGCGACGAAGTGAGTAGTTCTGTCCGTGGAGAATACCAGATTGTTCCAATGTTGCTCGGCCTCTTCTGGGAAGTTGAACACTCCGCTATGTACAAATATAAGAAACTTGCCCGTTCCAAACGGATGCGAAAGCACCGGGCAGATGTAGAACTTGCACTATCACGCTTCGAAGAGGGAGTAGAGAGCTTTGTGCGTGATTACACCGAGCCGTCTTCCGCGATACCAAAACAGACTCCAAAATCTGAATGAGGACCACACATGTCAATTACCGTAGTAGGCAGTGTAGCTTTCGATTCCATTGAAACCCCGGCAGGCCGGCAGGAACGCTGCCTTGGCGGAGCGGCTACTCATTTTTCGCTGGCCGCCAGCTTCTTTACCGACGTGCGCGTAATCGCCGTGGTAGGCGAGGACTTCGGCGTCGCACAGGAGTCTGTATTTCATGCCCGCGGAATCGACACGCGCGGCATCGAGCGGGCCGAGGGCAAGAGCTTTTTCTGGGAGGGCTCCTATCTCGAAAGCTTCAACGAGGCCAAGACCCATAACACCGAGCTCAATGTCTTTGCCACCTTTGAACCCAAGATTCCCGACGCCTACCGCGATTCGAAATTCCTGTTTCTCGCCAACATCGATCCGGTGCTGCAGCGCCGTGTGCGCGATTCCTTTCCGCAGGCGCGCATGGTGGCCGGCGACACCATGAATTACTGGATCAAAGATCATCGCTCCGCGCTGCTTGAGATGCTCAAAGGTCTGGATGTACTGCTCATCAACGACACCGAAACGCGCATGCTGGCCGGCAACAACAATCTGGTGCAGGCCGCGCGCGCGGTGCTCGCCATGGGGCCCCATACCCTTATCGTCAAGCACGGTGAGTATGGAGCCACAGCCTTTTTCAGTAAGCGCAGCTTTGCCGGCAGCGACGTAGTCCGCCCGCCATTCCGCGTGCCCGCCCTGCCGCTGGAAGAAGTTGTCGACCCTACCGGCGCCGGAGACAGCTTTGCCGGCGGTTTCTTCGGGTATCTGGCCGCGCAGCGCGAAATTACGCCGCCCGCATTTCGCCGCGCCATGTTTTACGGCAGCGTGATGGGCTCCTTTGCGGTGGAGCGCTTTGGCACCGAGAGGATGCAAAAGCTTACCCGCCCGGAGATTGACGATCGCTTCAAACTCTTTCGTGAGCTGACACACCTTGACTGAAACCCCAATTCGCCGCATGGCCGGCTCGCGGGCTGGTATCCTGCAAGGGGAACTTTTATGGGTACTGGCCTGCTGCGCAGTACTCTCCCTTGCAGCGGTCGCGTGGAGTTGGCGGCACAACGCCATGCTCAACTATGGCGATGCGGTTGCCCATCTCCACATCGCCCGCCGCGTCTTCGATTCGCGCCTGCCGCGGCTCACCCAGCTTGGCTCGGTGTGGCTGCCGCTCCCACACATTCTGCTCCTTCCTTTCGTCCAGTTCTATTCCTGGTGGGCCAACGGATTTGCCGGCGTATTTCCGTCCGCCCTTGCCTACCTGGCCGGTTGCGTGGGTGTCTACCGGCTGGCGCGTCACTGGCTCCGTCCGCCCGCTGCCGCACTGGCCCTGGCCGTTTTCGCCACCAATCCCAATCTTCTCTACCTCCAAACCACGGCCATGACCGAGCCGCTCTTTCTGTGCGAGATGATCTGGATCGCCGTCTGGCTCGTCGAGTGGAGGGCGTGCCTTGGCTTTGTATCAGGGCACGACTTTAGTCGTGCCGAAGATGCCGCAGAATCGTCGCGGGCTTTAGCCCCTGCGGGCGCGGCCTCGTACAAAGCCACAAGACTGCTCTGGCTCATTGCTCTGGGCCTGGTGGCGGCAACCTTCACCCGCTACGACGGATGGGTAATGGCGCTGCTCGCATGGTCGGCCATCGGCGTTGTTCTATTCCGGCGCGGCGCAATGCGTTCCCCGTCCTTCTGGATGGCCAGCGTACTGGTTGTCGCCGCTCCGGTTATATGGTTCGTCTACAACTCCTATGCCTTCGGCGATTGGCTCTTTTTTGCGCGCGGCCCATACTCGGCAAAGGCTATCGAGATAAAAACTTCGACGCCCGGATTTCCCCCGCATCCCGGCTGGCATAATCCATGGGTCTCCCTCCTCTTTTTCGTGAAAGCTGCCGAGCTTGATTCAGCCGCAGTTGCGTGGGGCAATGTCCTGCTGGTCCTGGCTCTCCTGGGAACGGCCTGGGGATGGCTTATCGCGCGCCGCCAGGCCCTGCTCTGGGCCATGCCGCTGTGGTTGCCGGTTCCTTTCTATGCATACTCGGTGGCTTATGGATCGGTGCCCATCTTTCTCCCCACCTGGTGGCCCCACTCCTGGTACAACCTGCGCTACGGAATGGAATTGCTTCCGGCCCTCGCACTGGGCCTGGGATTTCTTGCGCAGTTCGTCATAGCCGCAGTGCGCGACTTCAAGCCGCAATGGGCCAAATACGCCGCTGCCGTACTCTTCGCGGTGGTCGTTCTGAATGCAGCGCAGATGTTGCGCGAGTGCCCGCTGGTCTACGTGGAAGGAACCAAGAATATTCATGCGCGCCAACCCATGTATAGCCAGATTCCGCCCGTTCTGCGCGCCCTCCTTGCCCGCCAGCCAGACGCCGTCATCCTTATGGACACCTCGCTTTATCCCGAGATTGTCTCCCTCACCGGAATTCCGCTGCGCCAGACCATCAACGAGAGCGATCTGGATATCTACGCGACCGCGCTCAGCTCACCAGCAACCCATGCGGCCATTGTGCTGGCCTTCGAAGGCGGCGAAATCGAGCAGGCCATCCACCTGCATCCCGAAGGCCTGACCGTCGTGCAGCGTTTTTCGGCTCCAGGCCAGCCATCCGCCACCCTTTACGTCTCCGGCACGCCCAATTCATCCGCTCTCAACAAACACGCAATCCCGGTGATAGCATCGCTCAGGGGTTCTCAATGACCATCGCCTTGGCACAGTTCGCGCTCCCCTTCAACTTCAGCGATCTGCAGCAGTTGGATGTGTTGAACGGCACCATCGGCCGCCTGCTTCTTGCTTGTGCCCTCGGCGGCGCTGTCGGCCTCCAGCGCGAAGTTCACCGCAGGTCCGCCGGTGTACGCACCAACCTGCTCATCTGCATGGGCGCGGCGTTCTTCACCCTCCTCTCCGCTGTGCTTGCCGGCGAAAACAGCCCCAACAAGGGCCAGGTCGCCTCCAACATCGTTCAGGGCATCGGCTTCCTCGGCGCAGGACTCATCCTTCGCAATCGCACCCGCGTCAGCGGTCTCGCCAGCGCGGCCAGCGTCTGGGCAGTCGCCTCCATCGGCATGGCATGCGGCGCCGGGCTCTACCTGGCCGCCGCCGTTGCCGCTGCTATCGTCATCGTTGCCATGGAAGTGGTCGGCTTCCTCGAGCGGCGCTCCGGCCTCCGCCCATACGGCGTTACCTACGAGGCACGCGGAGAAGACCAGAACCAGATGCTCGAGTCGATCCTCAAAGTCATGGATCAAACCCACATGCGCCTCGCCGATGTGGAGACCAACACCATCGGCGATACCCAGCGCGTCACCTTTCCACTCAATGCAACCGGCAACCAGCACAAGCGCCTGCACAGCCAACTCCTAACCGAGCCTGGCATCAGCGCCCTGCTCTGTTTCCGCGATCCGGAGGATGATTGATCCCCTTTACCAAGGCTCACGCCTGTGGCAACGACTTTCTGATCGTTACGGAAGGCGCCGCCGAAGGCTTGGACTGGCCCGCCCTTACCCGCCGCCTTTGTGCTCGCACGACGGGCATCGGCGCAGACGGCATCGAGTTTTTTGCCTGGACCGGGCCGGAATCGGGCCGCATCCGCCTGCACAACGCTGACGGCTCCATCGCCGAAATCAGCGGCAATGGCACCCGCTGCGTGGCTGCGTGGATGGCGGCTGCGCTCGGCTCAGTGCCCGGCAATGAGCTCCGGATAGCAACCGATGCCGGCCTGCGCGTGTGCAAGGTGAACTCAATAAGCGCCCCGGTCGAGTCTGGCCCGTTCTCGGTCGAAGTCACCACCGGCATGGGCGTTCCCACCTTCGCTCCCAAAACCGTCATCCTAAGCAGTGGGGCGAAGATCTATGGTGTCGCGGTCTCAACCGGCAACCCGCACTTTGTCGTCGCCGTCGACAATCCAGAATTTGCCGTAGCCGGTCAGCCCTGGCAGTCCATCGGCGAGGAAATCTGCGTACACCCCGATTTTCCTCGCCACACCAATGTCGAATTCGTTCGCATCGTCAATCCAGCCGAGATCGAGATTCGCATCTTCGAGCGTGGCGTTGGTCCAACCACATCCTCCGGCACCGGCAGTTCCGCATCGGCTACCGCGGCGCTGGCGCTCTGGGGGTGCAAGTCGCCGCTCACCGTAACCGCACCAGGAGGCGCACAGACCGTAGCCTGGGATGAGTCCGGCACGGAATTGACCCTCACCGGGCCGGCGGCTTTGATTGCCCGCGGCGAGGCTTGGTAGCATGACCGGCCACGTGATGAACCTGCTCAGACCGCCAGCCGTCTCGCCCGGCGCAACCATCGGCATTGTTGCTTCCGCTTCCTTTGCCAAACCGGAGCGCCTCGATCAAGCCTTGGCTCAGTTACCTCTGCAGGGCTTCACGCCTCATCCCGGCAAGTACGCACTTGAGCGCGGACCGCTCTTCTTTGCCGGCAGCCCCGCCCAACGGCTGGAAGATTTGCACCAGGCTTTCGCGGACCCCAGTTCAAGCGCCGTCATGTGCGTGCGCGGCGGTTACGGCTCAAATTATCTTCTAACCGGCCTCGATCTGGACCTGGTCCGCGCGCACCCCAAGCCCTTCTTTGCCTACAGCGACCTGACTGGAATTCAACTCCACCTGCTCGATCAACTGGGGCTTCCAGCGTTTCACGGCCCCATGCTGGCAGCCGATTTCTACCTCGAAGACGGTGTCCATTTACCCAGCTTTCGCTCGGCGCTTGCCGGCGACACTTACACCTTGGGAGCAGCCGAGGGCCTGCGTGTTTTGAAGCCCAGCCCCACACGCATCCCCGCACGCGGCATCCTCTACGGCGGCTGCCTCAGCATCCTGGTCTCGCTGCTCGGCACGCCATGGGAGCCCGATACCGAAGGCAAGCTG